>LULF01000003.1_pt1 | contig 244061 bp, 228 predicted proteins | sample 728221 | NCBI WGS metagenome assembly LULF01 (sample SAMN03860296, study PRJNA289734) | marine metagenome | biome: seawater column; feature: ocean; material: water; isolation source: Red Sea water column Station 169 - depth 500m | place: Saudi Arabia: Red Sea | collected 2011-10-15 | depth 500 m | reverse complement strand
CCTGGTGCTGGCGATGGACGCGGCCGCGTGGGACCCCGCAGTCGCCTCGAGCCTGCACGACGACCCCGAGGTGCAGCGGGTGCTGCGCTTCGCCGCCGAGCAGGTCGTGCCGCGGCTGGGCCGCACGACCGACGAGCTCGACGCGGTGCTGCACGCCCTCGACGGCGGCTTCGTGCCCGCCGGCCCGTCCGGCTCGCCGCTGCGCGGACTGGTCAACGTGCTCCCGACCGGGCGCAACTTCTACACCGTCGACCCGCGCGCGGTGCCCAGCCGGCTGGCCTGGCAGACCGGCCAGGCCCTCGCCGAGGGACTGCTGCGCCGCCACGTCGAGGACACCGGCGCCTACCCGCGCTCGGTCGGTCTGTCGGTGTGGGGGACCTCGGCGATGCGCACCTCCGGAGACGACGTCGCCGAGGTGCTCGCGCTGCTGGGCGTGCGGCCGGAGTGGGACGAGGCCTCGCGGCGCGTCAACGACCTGGTCGTCGTGCCGCTGGAGGAGCTGGACCGACCGCGCATCGACGTCACGGTGCGGATCAGCGGCTTCTTCCGCGACGCCTTCCCGCACGTCGTGGCGATGCTCGACGACGCGGTGCGGATGGTGGCTGCCCTGGAGGAGCCCGACGACCTCAACTACGTCCGGGCGCACGCGCAGGCCGACCTCGCCGAGCACGGCGACGAGCGCCGCGCGACGACGCGGGTCTTCGGCTCCAAGCCGGGGTCGTACGGCGCCGGCATCCTGCAGGTCGTCGAGTCGCGGGACTGGCGCAGCGACGCCGACCTCGCGGAGGTCTACACCGCGTGGGGCGGTTTCGCCTACGGCCGTGACCTCGACGGCCGGCCCGCGGCCGACGACATGCGCACGGCGTACAGGCGCATCCAGGTCGCGGCCAAGAACGTCGACACCCGCGAGCACGACATCGCCGACTCCGACGACTACTTCCAGTACCACGGCGGCATGGTCGCCACCGTCCGCGCGCTCACCGGCTCGGACCCGCAGGCCTACGTCGGCGACTCCACCAGCCCCGACGCGGTGCGCACCCGCACGCTGCAGGAGGAGACCCACCGCGTCTTCCGCGCCCGCGTGGTCAACCCGCGGTGGATCGCCGCGATGCAACGGCACGGCTACAAGGGTGCGTTCGAGCTCGCCGCCACCGTCGACTACCTGTTCGGCTTCGACGCGACCGCGGGCGTGGTGCAGGACTGGATGTACGCCGCGCTCGCGCAGGAGTACGTCCTCGACGAGGCCAACCAGGAGTTCATGCGCCGTTCGAACCCGTGGGCTCTGCGCGGGATCGTCGAGCGGCTGCACGAGGCCGCCGACCGGGGGTTGTGGGCCGAGCCCGACCCGGACCTGGTCGCTCGGCTGCAGCAGGTCTACCTCGAGACCGAGGGGGACCTGGAGGACCGCGCGTGAGCGCCGCGACCGGCACCCGTCGACGGGTGCGGGTGATCGGCATCGGCATGGGGCCGCAGCACCTCACACCGGAGGCGGTGGCGGCACTGGCCTCGGTCGAGGTGGTGATCGCCTTCGAGAAGGGCACGCACGACCCGTTGCTTGCGGTGCGGCGCGCCATCTGTGCCGAGCACGGCGTACCGCTGGTGGTGGTGCCCGACGCGGAGAGGGACCGCCGTGAGGGCCACGACGAGGCGTCGTACGCCGCTGCCGTCGCGGCCTGGCACGCCGCGCGGGTCGAGCGCTGGCACCGAGCGCTGGCGGCCCACCCGGGCGACGTGGGCCTGCTGGTCTGGGGCGATCCCGGCTTCTACGACTCCACGCTGCGACTGCTCGACGCCCTCGGCGAGCGGGTGCCGCTCGAGGTCGAGGTGGTGCCGGGGATCAGCAGCCTCTCGTTGCTCGCCGCCCGGCACCGGCTGGTGCTGCACGACGTGGCCAGGCCGCTGCACGTGACGACCGCGCGGCGGCTGCCGGAGGCGATCGCGCAGGGGCAGCGCAACGTGGTGGTGATGCTCAACCGACGTATCGAGCTCGCCGGGCTCGGGGTCGACGACTGGAGCATCTGGTGGGCGGCGAACCTCGGCGCGGCCGGGGAGCAGGCCGTGGCCGGACGGGTCGGTGACGTGGGTGGGGCCATCGAGGCCGCGCGAGAGCGAGCCGCCGAGGTCGACGGCTGGGTGATGGACCTGTACCTCCTGCGGGCGCCGGCATGAGCCTCCCTGACCGCGACGTGCTGATGTGTCGGGACTGCTGCTGCGGCTCGGAGTCGAAGCATCCCGGCGTGGACCACGACGGCCTGCGCGACGCCCTGGTCGCCGGTGCCGGGCGGGCGGGCGCCGACGTGCGGGTGCGGGTGGTGGACTGCCTGCTCGCGTGCGACCGGAGCAACGTGGTGCTCGTGCGGGACTTCGCCGGCGGGGGGCGGCCCCAGGACACCTGGCTGGGTGGCGTGCTGGACCGCGACAGCGTGGACGCGGTGGTCCGCTGGGCCGACGAGGGTGGACCCGTGCCCGCCGACCTGCACGACCTCGTCTTCGCCACGGTGCGCCGATGAGCGGACACACCTGTCTCGCCGTCCCGGTCCCGGCCCTGGAGGACTGGGTGCGTGAGCGGACGGCGCACTACGACCCCAGCTTCGTCTCCACCGACCCCGGCTTCGCCCACGCGCACCTCACGCTGCTCGCCCCCTGGGTCGAGCGCCCCACGGCTGCGGACCTGCGACGGGTCGAGCGGGTGCTCGCCGGGGTCGAGGCGTTCACCGTCGGGCTGGCTGCCCTCGCGGTGTTCCCCGACGGCCTGGTGCACGCGGTCCCGGTGCCCGACGAGCCGCTGCGGGCACTGACGGCGGCGCTGGCCCGGGCCTTCCCGGCGTACGTCCCCTACCGGGGGAGGTACGCCGACCCGACCCCGCACGTGACCCTGGACCGGCTCGGGCCGGACGTCACCACGGCGTCGGTGCGCGAGTCGCTGGGGGACGCGTTGCCCGCCCAGCTGGTCGTCGACCGCGTGGACCTGCAGTGGTGGGGCAACCACGCGTGCCGTCGGATGCACACCTGGGAGCTGTCCCGCACCGGGATCGGCTCGGTGGCACCCGCATGAGCGGGTTGCTGGTCGCGGGCACGACCTCGGACGCCGGGAAGAGCCTGGTCGTGACCGGGCTGTGCCGCGCGTTCGCGCGCCGGGGGGTGCGGGTCGCGCCGTACAAGGCGCAGAACATGTCGAACAACTCGATGGTGGTCGACGGGCCCGACGGACCCGACGGGCTCGGCGCCGAGATCGGGCGGGCCCAGTGGACCCAGGCGCTGGCGGCCCGCGCCGAGCCCGAGGTCGCGATGAACCCGGTCCTGCTCAAGCCCGGCGGGGAGCGCCGCAGCCACGTCGTCGTCATGGGCCGCCCCGGCGGCACGGTCTCCTCCGAGGACTGGGAGCAGGGGCGGCGGCACCTGGCTGAGGCGGCGCACGCGGCGTACGCCGACCTGGCCTCGCGCCACGAGGTCGTCGTCGCCGAGGGCGCCGGCAGCCCGGCGGAGGTCAACCTGCGGGCGGGCGACTACGTGAACATGGGGCTGGCACGCGCGTTCGGCCTGCCGACCGTGGTGGTCGGCGACATCGACCGCGGCGGGGTGTTCGCGGCCTTCGTCGGCACCCGCGAGCTGCTCGACCCCGAGGACCGGGCGCTGCTCGCGGGCTGGGTGGTGAACAAGTTCCGTGGCGACGTGGGGCTGTTGCGGCCGGGGCTGGTCGAGCTCGAGCGCCGCACGTCCCTCCCCGTCCACGGGGTGCTGCCGTGGCGTCCCGACGTGTGGCTGGACTCCGAGGACGCCCTCGACCTCGAGGGCAGGACGTCGTCGGGGGCGGGCGCGCGGGTCGCGGTCGTCCGGTTCCCCCGGATCTCCAACTTCACCGACGTCGACGCCCTCGGGCTCGAGCCCGACCTGGACGTCGTCTTCGCCTCGTCCGCGCGCGACCTCGGCGACGCCGACCTGGTGGTGCTGCCCGGCACCCGCGCCACCCTGGCCGACCTGGCGTGGATGCGGTCGCGCGGCCTGGACCGGGCGGTCCTCGACCACGCCGCGCGCGGGCGAGCGGTGCTGGGCATCTGCGGCGGCTGCCAGGTGCTGGGCAGGACGGTGAGCGACCCCGACGGCGTCGAGGGGGACCGCGGGGCCGTGGCGGAGGGACTCGGCCTGCTCGACCTGGAGACGGTCTTCGGGACCGAGAAGGTGCTCCGCCGGCACGACCCGGCCGGCTACGAGATCCACCACGGGCGGGTGACCGGGGCACTGGAGTCCGGGTCGGTGACCGGGACGATGGTCCACGGCGCCCTCGAGGACGACACCGTCCGCGCGTCCTACCTCGCCACCGCCCTGGGGGTGCGCTCGCAGGCGTCGTTCCCGGCCGCCCGCGAGCGCCGGCTCGACCTGCTGGGCGACCTGGTCGAGGAGCACCTGGACGTCGATGCCCTGCTGGCGCTGGCGGCGCGCCCATGAGGGTGCTGCTGCTCGGCGGCACGGCCGAGGCCCGCGCGCTGGCCGAGCAGCTGGACGGGTCGGGGGTCGAGGTCGAGACGTCGCTGGCCGGCCGGGTCGCGCGTCCGCGCCTGCCGGTCGGGTCGGTGCGCATCGGGGGCTTCGGCGGGGTGGCCGGGCTGGCGGCGTACGCCGCGGGGTTCGACGCCGTCGTCGACGCGACCCACCCCTTCGCCGCGACCATCTCCGCGCACGCCGCCCTCGCCGTGCCGCACGACCGTCTGCTCCGACTGGCGCGTTCCGGGTGGGAGGATCCCGGCGGTGGCTGGCACCGGGTCGCGGACCACGTCGAGGCGGCAGCGCGCGCAGCGGAGCTGGGGGAGCGACCGTTCCTCACGGTGGGGCGCCAGCACCTCGGCAGCTTCACCGGACCGCTGGCGGACCGGCCCGTGCTGGCGCGCGTCGTCGACGACCCCGAGGTCGCGTTGCCCCCGTCGTGGCGGCTGCTGCTCGACCGCGGCCCCTACCACCTGGCCGACGAGCGCGCGCTGATGCGCGAGCACGCCGCGGACGTGCTGGTGACCAAGGACTCCGGCGGGATGCACACCTGGCCGAAGATGGCGGCGGCCGCCGAGCTGGGCGTGCCGTGCGTCGTCGTGTCCCGACCGGATCCGCCGGCCGGGGTCAGCGTCGTGGACGACGTGGGGGCAGCGGCTGCGTGGGTGCTCGCACGGCGATGAGGGCGGAGACGACAGCGGCCCCGAGGCCGACGCGCGCGGCGAGCCGTCGGGCGCGGGTGACGTCGTGAGCGGTGGGGGCGGCCCCGTCGCCGAGGCGCGGGCGGTCCTCGGTGCGGTCGCCGTAGGTGGTCGGCCCGCCCAGGGTGACTCCGAGGGCGCCGGCGAACGCGGCCTCCACCGGGCCGGCGTTGGGGCTGGGGTGCGCGCCCGCGTCCCGGCACCAGGCGCGGAGCGCGCCGGCGTGGTCCGGTCCCGCTGCTGCGGCCAACGCTGCGGTGAGGCGCGCACCGGGCAGACCCAGCACGTCGTCGATCCGGGCGCCGGCCCAGCCGAAGCGGTCGTGCCGTGCGGTGCGGTGCCCGACCATGGCGTCGAGGGTGTTGGCGGCCCGGAAGCCGAGCAGACCCGGGAGACCGGCGACGGCACCCCAGACCAGGGCTCCCACCACGGCGTCGGAGGTGTTCTCGGCGACCGACTCCACGGCGGCGCGGGCCACCCCGGCGGCGTCGAGGTCCGCGGTCGACCGACCGACGATGCGGCCGACCTGCGCCCGTGCGCCGGGCAGGTCGCCGACCTCCAGGCGCGCCTGCACCGCAGCCGCCTCCCGGTCCAGGCTCGTGCCCCCCAGCACCAGCCAGGTGGCAGCGGCGGTCGTCACGACCCGGGTCGCCGGGCCGGCCCGGCGCTCCACCCCGGCGGCGGGCAGGACCACCCCACCGACCAGGACAGCGGCGTACGCCGTCCCTGCGAGGCGGTCGTCGCGCCACACCCGCTGCTCGAGCCGACTCGCGACGGTGCCGAACCATGCGACAGGGTGGTGGCGCACCGGGTCGGCCCAGACCCGGTCGGCGGCGTAGCCGAGCAGCAGCCCGAGCGCCCGCGCGCTCATCGAGGTCCCGGAGGCGAGACGTGAAGGTGTTGGTCACCGGCGGCGTGCGGTCGGGCAAGTCGCGGCACGCCGAGGAGCTGGTGCGCGAGGCGGCCGACGGGGGAGCGGCGACGTACGTCGCACCGGGCCCGACCACCGACGAGGACATGGACCCCGACTGGGCCGCCCGCGTGGCCGCGCACCGGTCGCGGCGCCCGGAGAGCTGGGCCACGGCCGAGACGCGGGACCTGGCGAGCGCCGTCCGAGCCGGTGACGGACCCGTCCTGGTCGACTGCCTGGGCACCTGGCTGACCGCGGTGCTGGACGAGGAGCGGGCCTGGGACCGGACGGCCGATCAGCTCGAGGAGCTGGTCGCCCGGCGTACCGACGACGTGGTCGCGGCGCTGGCCGCCACCGATCGCGACGTCGTGCTCGTGACCAACGAGGTGGGCCTCGGCGTCGTGCCCGCGCATCGCTCCGGCCGCGTCTTCCGCGACCTCCTCGGGGCGGTCAACCAGCAGCTCGGCGCCGCCTGCGACGAGGTGCACCTCGTGATCGCCGGTCGGGTCCTGGTCCTCTGAACCCGAGGCCGTGCGCGAGTGACGCCTCGGCCGTGCGTGGGTGACGTCTCGGCTCATGTCAGGGCCAGCAGCAGGACGGCGAGGGAGGCCTCGACGCCGGCGCCGAGGACGTCCCCGGTGACACCGCCGAGGCGGCTGGTGCAGCGGCGCACGAGGAGCAGGGACAGGACGACCGCGAGGACGACCGGCACCAGCGCGTGCCACGGCGCGCGCTGGACCGGCAGCACGGCCAGCAGCCCGGCGAGGGCTCCGGCGAGGGCCAGCCACGCGAGCGCGGCGGCGAGCACCGGCACGGTCCCGGCGACCGTCGCGCCCAGGCCCTCGGGGCGCGCCGGAGGGACGGGACGGGCGCAGCAGGTCGCGAGCGACACCCGGGAGCCGAGCACGCACGCCCCCGCCAGCACGCAGCCCGCCGGGGAGCCGGACAGCGCCGCGAACCCCGCGGCCTGCAGCCCCGCGACCAGCACCACGGCCAGCGTGCCCGCCGGGCCCGACGTCCCGGTGCGCATCACCGTGAGCGAGCGCTGCGGGTCGTAGGAGGCGGTGAGCCCGTCGGCGACGTCGGAGAGACCGTCCCAGTGCAGGGCGCGGGTGCCCAGCGCGAGCAGCGCGACGGCCATCAGTCCCCGCGCCAGCGGCGGTACGCCGGTCTCGGCCGTCACCAGCAGCAGGCCGGTGACGGCCGCGCCGAGCGGCAGCACCGCCAGGGGAGCGAGCAGCATGGCCCGCCCCGCCACCTGAGGGTCGACCCGTCGCGGTGGCGGCAGCCGCAGGACGGTCAGGGTGCCGGCCGCCATCAGGAGCGCGTCCGGCCAGCCCGCCGGGCGACGGCTCAGGGCAGGACCTCGCTGAGCAGGGCGGTGTCGCGCAGCAGGGCCGCGGCCGACCGGACGAGCGGCACCGCCGCGACCGCGCCGCTGCCCTCCCCGAGACGCAGCCCCAGGTCGAGCAGGGGCTCCAGGCCGAGCTTCTCCAGGGCCAGTGACTGGGCCGGCTCGGTGGAGCGGTGGCCGGCGGCGAACCACTGCGCAGCCCCCGGGGCCAGCCGGTCGGCGAGCAGTGCGCAGGCCACCGACATCAGTCCGTCCAGGAGCACCGGCACGCCGAGGACCGCGGCCTCGGCGAGGTAGCCGGTGGTCGCCGCGAGGTCCGCCGAGCCCAGGGCGGCCAGGCACTCCACCGGGTCGTCGTGGCGGCCGCGGGACCGGTCGAGCGCGGTCCTCACCACCTCGCTCTTGCGCGCCAGCCCCGCGTCGTCGACCCCGGTGCCGCGTCCCACGACCTCCTCGGCGGGCAGGCCCAGCGTCGCGGCCACCAGGGCCGCGGCGGGCGTCGTGTTGCCGATGCCCAGGTCGCCACCGAGCAGCAACCGTCCACCGCTCGCGACCTCCTCCCGGGCGACGTCGCGACCCAGCGCGAGGGCCGCCCGGACGGTCTCGTCGGGCAGCGCGTCCTCGACGTGGATGGCGCCCGAACCGCGCCCGACGCTGCGGGCGGTCACGGAGCCGGGCAGGTCGGCGAGGTCGTCGTCGACGGCGACGTCGAGGACCCGCACGCTCACGCCGTGTGCGGCGGCCAGGGCTGAGACCCCGGCCCGGCCCGCGGCGACCGCGCGGACCATCGCCGGCGTCACCGAGGCCGGGTAGGCCGAGACGCCGTGCGCCGCGACCCCGTGGTCGCCGGCGAAGACCACCAGACGCACCTCGCCGGTGCGGCGCAGGTCCGGGGGCGGCACCTGGCCCGTGGTCGCGCAGAGCCAGACCGCGAGGTCGCCCAGCCGGCCCAGCGCCCCGGCCGGGACCGCCAGGGCGGCCAGTCGTCCGGCGGCCGCTGCGCGTGCGCCGGGATCGGGCGGAACCACGCTCACAGCGAGACCGCCAGCGTGCGGCGGGCCAGGTCGCGCCGTGCGTCGGCGGCCAGGCGACCCACCAGCCCGGTCAGCACCACCCCGAGCACGGCCCACAGCGTCGCCTGCACCACGAGCGAGGCGGTGCGGAACTCCCACAGCGTGGCCGCCGGGAACCCGTCCACGTCGGCACCCGCCGGCAGCAGCAGGCCCGCGCCGACGACGAGGGTGAGGTACCCGACCACCGCGGCCACCGACGCGACGTACCCGCCCACGCGCCGCGACGCCCGGACCGCGACCACCACGGCCAGGACGGCGAGCACCACCGAGAGGCCCGCGAAGCCGAAGTACGCCGCGGTCCGCTCACCGATCGTCTCGCCCGAGCCGACCGCCGGCGGGTTGGCGGGGTACTTCCAGAACGGCACGAGCGCGAAGGAGACGAAGCCGACCAGGCCCACCACCGCCGTGGACTGGGCCGGGGAGAGGGAGCCGAGGCGACCGACGGCGTACGCCGCTGCGAGACCGACCAGGCCGCCGAGGGCGATGCCGACCAGCACCGTGGACAGCCACAGGCCGACGGTGCGCTGGACGGTGCGGCTGACGACCGCGTCCTCCTCGGCGTGGGAGTGGGCGGCGCTGCCCTCGGCGTGCTCGTGGTCGGCGGGCGCGGTGGACTCCAGGGCGATCGCCTGCTCCACGGGGGGCTCGCCCACCTGGTGGGCGACGGCGAACGTGACGAGGCCGGCCAGCAGGCCGGCGAGCAGTCCTCGGACGAGGAGGGCGCGGGCGTGCACGGTCGCCCTCAGTGGCACGGGTAGCCGAGCAGGTGGCGGCCGTCGTGCGTCAGCTCGTGGACGAACGAGCCCGACGGCACCGACACGGCGCCCTGGTCGACCCCGACGAAGAAGAGCAGGAGCAGGCCGAGGGTCCCGAGGAAGAGCGTCCATGGGGCGAGCTCACGCAGCGAGACGGGGGCGAGCCCGTCCGACAGCGGGGCGGCGGGCGAGATGGGCAGGGCAGACTGCGACATGAGTCCTCCTCAGGGATGACTGCGTCCCTGGTCGATGTGGATGGAAGCGGACGGTCGGGTCTGACTTCCACCCACCGACTCACCGTCGTACGACGACTCGCGGAGGGCGGTCACAGTAGCGCGACTGCGCCGGATTCCCACCGGCTTCCTCACGCCCGCTCGCCGAACACTAGGGCATCGCTGCTCGGACGGGAACGACCGTCCGCCTCCGGGTGTTGGTACGGTCCTCGGGCCAGTCACTGGGAACCCGGTGAGAATCCGGGACTGACGCGCAGCGGTGTGGGTGACGGGCCGGGCAGCACGCCACTGGCGGGGATCCTCGGGAGAGGTGAGCCGCTGGGAAGGCGCCCGGTGCCGAGTGAACCCGAGTCCGAAGACCTGCTGGCCCTTGCGGCAGCCGCCGTGAGGTCGCAGTCGGGCTCCGCGCACGAGCCCGGACCTCGAAGGAGCTGGCCCGGTGCCCGTGTCGTCCCGTCATCGTCCCGATCGCTGTCCCGCGCTCTGCCGCCCCTGGCCGGCCGACGACGGCCTGCTGGTCAGGCTCCGCCTGGTGGGCGGCCGCGTGGCGGTACGTCGCCTCCGCGCACTGCTCCACGTGGCCGAGCGCTGGGGCGACGGCCGGCTGCACCTGACGGGACGGGCCAACCTGCAGCTGCGAGCCCTCCCCGCCGATCCGCTCTCGCCGGGGGCGGTGGCTGCCGAGGTCGTCGACGCCGTGCTCGCGACCGGCCTGGTGCCCAGCCGCAGCCACGAGCTGGTCCGCAACGTGATGGTCTCCCCGCAGACCGGTCACGCGGGTGGCCGGGCCGACCTGCGACCCGTCGCCGACGCCCTCGACGCGGCTCTGTGCGCGGACCGCCGGCTGGCCGACCTGCCGGGCCGGTTCCTGTTCGTGCTCGACGACGGGCGTGGCGACCTGGTGGAACGCGACTGCGACCTGGGCCTCGTCGCGGTGGACGACGGGGCCGCGCAGCTCCGGGTCGGCTCTGGATGGGGGCCGGTCGTGGCCCTGGACGAGGTCGCCGAGACGCTGGTCGGGCTGGCCGCCCGGTTCCTGGACCGGCGCGGTCACGGCCCGTCGGCGGCATGGCACGTGCGGGAGCTGGACAGCCCGCTGGTGCCGGTCGAGCCCGTCGACGCGCGAGTCCCCGGGGAGTGCCCGCCGCTGCCCCACGGTCCGGTGCCCGGCGGCCGCCACGTCGCCGCGCCCGGTGGGGCGCTGGACCGCACCACGGTCGGGTCGTGGCCCGACGGCGAGGTGGTCGTGACCCCCTGGCACGGCGTGCTGCTACCCGAGTCGCTGCTGCCCGAGGGGAGTGCGGCATGACCTGGCAGCCGAGCGCCCCGGCGCGTCGCTACGACTACGTCACCGACGGGCCGGCGATCTACGTCGACTCCTTCGCCACGATCCGTCGCGAGGCCGACCTCTCCTCGGTGCCCGCGTCGGCCGAGCGACTGGCGGTGCGGATGGTGCACGGGTCCGGCCAGGTCGACCTGGTGCCGGACCTGGTGATCCACCCCGAGGTGGTGCCGGCCGCCCGCGAGGCGCTGGAGGCCGGGGCGCCGGTGCTGTGCGACGCACGGATGGTCGCCGTGGGCGTCACCGCGTCACGGCTGCCGCGCGGCAACGAGGTGCGCTGCGACCTGACCGACCCCCGGGTCCCGGGGCTGGCGGCGCGGTGGGGCACCACGCGCACCGCGGCCGCGGTCTCGCTGTGGGAGCCGGTGCTCGAGGGCGCCGTGGTGGCGATCGGCAACGCCCCGACCGCCCTGTTCCACCTGCTCGAGATGCTGGTGGACGGCGGCCCGCGTCCCGCGGCGATCGTCGGCTGCCCGGTCGGGTTCATCGGAGCGGCGGAGTCCAAGCAGGCCCTCGCGGACCTGCGCCGCGACCACGGCATCGACGTCCCGTTCGTGACCGTCCGCGGGCGTCGCGGCGGCTCGGCGATGTGCTCCTCGGCGGTCAACGCGCTGGCCCAGGAGGCGGAGTGAGCGGCCCGGGGGTGCGGCCGGACCGGCCGGGCCGGTTCTGGGGGGTCGGCGTCGGCCCCGGTGACCCCGAGCTGGTCACCCTCAAGGCCGCACGGCTCATCGGCGCCGCCGACGTGGTGGCCTACCACGCGGGTGTCGGCAAGCAGTCGAACGCGCGACGGATCGCGGCGGACCTGGTCCCCGCGGGCTGCGTCGAGGAGTGCCTGACCTACCCGGTCACCACCGGGTCCACCACGCACCCGGGTGGGTACGCCGGGGCGCTCGCCGACTTCTACGCCGAGTCGGCCGACCGGCTGGCCGCCCACCTCGAGGCCGGGCGCGACGTGGTGCTCTTGGCCGAGGGGGACCCGCTGTTCTACGGGTCGTTCATGTACATGCACGATGCGTTGGCCGAGCGCTTCGAGACCGTCGTGGTGCCGGGCGTCCCGGCCTTCGCCGCGGCCACGGCCTCGGTCGCCTGGCCCCTGGTGCGCCAGACCGACGTGCTCACGGTGCTCCCCGGGACGCTCCCCGAGCCCGAGCTCGCACGTCGTCTCGCCGACACCGACGGTGCGGTGATCATGAAGCTCGGCCGGACCTTCCCGGCCGTGCGGCGGGCGCTCGCGGCGGCCGGGCGCCTCGAGCACGCGATGTACGTCGAGCGCGCCTCGATGGGCGAGGAGCGGGTCCTGCCGGTGGCAGAGGTCGACGCGGACACGGTCCCCTACTTCTCGCTGGTGGTCGTCAACGGTGACTCGGTCCACGGCACGGGTCGCCGCGGGCGCGCGACCGACCCGGCGTCCGACCCGGCGTCCGCCCCGGGACCCGCCGGCCCCGCCCCGGCGGAGCTGCTGGTGCTGGGGCTCGGGCCCGGACCCGACGGGTGGCTGACGCCGGAGGTGGAGCGTGCCCTGGGCGAGGTGGACCACGTGGTCGGCTACGCGCCCTACGTCCACCGGGTCCCGCAGCGTGCGGGCCTCACCCGGCACGCCTCGGGCAACGGCGTCGAGATCGACCGCGCTCGAGCCGCCCTGGACCTGGCCAGGTCGGGGGAGCGGGTGGCGGTCGTGAGCGGCGGGGACGCGGGCGTCTTCGGCATGGCCACGGCGGTGCTCGAGGCGGCCGAGGACCCGGCGTACGACGGGGTGCGGGTGCGGGTGCTCCCCGGGCTGTCGGCGGTGCAGGCCGTCGCCGCCCGGGCGGGTGCGCCGATCGGTGGCGACTTCGCGGTGGTCAGCCTCAGCGACCGGCTCAAGCCCTGGTCGGTCGTCGAGCGACGGCTGCGTGCGCTGGCCGAGGCCGACCTGGTCGTCGCGATCTACAACCCGGCCAGTCGCAGTCGCAGCGAGCAGGTCGTCCGCGCCCAGAAGACGCTGCTCGAGCACCGGGCCCCCGACACCGTCGTGGTGGTCGGGCGCGATGTCGGCAGGGCCGAGGAGTCCGTGGTGGTGACGACCCTGGCCGAGCTCGACGCCGACTCCGTCGACATGAAGTGCCTGCTGATCGTCGGCGCGTCGAGCACCCGCGTGGACCGGGCCGGTCGGGTCTGGACACCACGCTGGGTGCGACCGTGAACCCGGTCCGGCTGATCGGCGCCGGCCCCGGGGCCGCCGACCTGCTGACGCTCCGAGCCGTGCAGCTGCTCCAGGGCGCGGACCTGGTGCTCTACCCCGGCACCTACCTCGACGAGGCGGTGCTGGGGCACTGCCGGTCCGGCACGCGACTCGTGGACACCGCCGGCCTCGACCTCGACGCCATCGTCGGGGAGCTCGTGGCGGGGCACCGGCGCGGCGAGCAGGTCGTGCGACTGGTCTCCGGTGATCCGTCGCTCTACTCCGCCGTGCACGAGCAGGGCCGCCGGCTCGACCTCGCGGGCGTGCCCTGGGAGGTGGTGCCCGGGGTGCCGGCGTACGCGGCGGCCGCGGCGCTGGTGCGCCGAGAGCTGACCGTGCCGCTGGTGGCCCAGTCGGTGGTGCTCACCCGCACCCAGGTGCGCTCGACCGCGATGCCCGGGACCGAGAGCCTCGAGGCGTTCGCCGCCACCGGAGCGACCCTGGTGCTGCACCTGGCGATCACCCGCATCCGTGACCTGATGGAGCGACTCCTGCCGACCCACGGACCCGACTGCCCGGTCGTGGTGGTGCACCGGGCCTCCCAGCCCGAGGAGCTCGTGCTGCGCGGCACCGTCGCCACCATCGCCGACCCGGTGGAGGAGGCCGGGCTCCGGCAGGCGGCGGTGGTGCTGGTGGGGCGCGCGCTGACTGAGGCGACAGACTCCGCAGCCGGTGAGTCGTGGCTCTACTCCGCGGAGCGTCCGCGGACCTGAAGGCTCCACTGGGTCACGGTGCGGGCCGGGTCCCAGCCGGTGAAGGAGGCGAGCGGAGCCGCGTGCTCGACCGCGATCCGCGTCAGCTCGCCACCGTGACGGGCGCGGGCGTCGGCCAGCAGCACCTCGGTCTCGAGCGTGACGCCGTGGACGACCAGCCGCCCGCCGGGACGCAGCGCACGCAGGCAGACGTCGATCAGCCCGGGGGCGGTGGCGCCACCCCCGACGAAGACCGCGTCGGGAGCGGGCAGTCCGGCCAGCGCGTCCGGGGCCCCGCCCTCGACGACCTCCAGGTCGGGCACGCCGAGGCGCGCGGCGTTGGTGCGCACCCGTGCGGCACGCACCGGGTCGCGTTCCACCGCGACGGTGCGGCAGGTGGCGTGCGCCCGCATCCACTCGATCCCCACCGATCCTGCGCCCGCTCCGACGTCCCAGAGGAGCTCGCCAGGTCGCGGGGCGAGCCGGGAGAGCGCACTGGCGCGCAGGTCGCGCTTGGTCAGCTGGCCGTCGTGGTCGAAGACCTCGTCGGGCAGGCCGACCGCCCATGAGGCGGACGGCGTGTCGCCCTCCACCTCCAGGCACAGGACGTGGAGCGCCGCGACGTCGTGGTCCCACGTCGTGGCGGTGCCGACGAGGCGGTCCTCCTCGGGAGCGCCGAGGTCGGAGAGCGCCGTCATCCGGGTCGCCCCGTGGCCGGACCCGACGAGCAGCCCGGCGACGGCAGCGGGGGTCGAGGCGTCGGAGGACAGCACCACGACCCGGCGTCCCGGCGCCAGCTCGCGCAGCACCCGCTCGACGCGGCGCCCCACGACGGTGACCACGGCGCACGTCTCCTCGGGCCAGCCCATCCGGGCGCGCGCGAGGGCCACCGACGAGACCGCGGGCACCACCTCCACGGACTCGGGTCCGAGCAGCCGCACCAGGGTCCCGGCGACCCCGGAGACCAACGGGTCGCCCGACGCGAGGACGACCGGAGCGGACGCGGCATGGGTCGCCAGCAGCCCCTGCAGGCTCTCGGCGAACGGCCGCCCCCACGCCTCGCGCCGCTGGCCCTCCACCGGCGGCAGCAGCGCGAGCTGGCGCTCCGAGCCCAGCACCACCGACGCGTCGGTCAGGCGCCGCTGCACCGGGACCGGCAGCCCGGTCCAGCCGTCGGCGCCGAGGCCGACGACGACGACTCGCCCGTCCGCGGGCTGGGAGGTCGGCGCTGGGGTCACGGGCGGCAAGGCTATCGTGAGCCCGCAGCTCCGAGGTGCCCCGCGAGGGGAGAATCTGGGAAGCCGGTGGGAGTCCGGCACAGGCCCGCTGCGGTGACCGGTCGCACCACCCAGGTGCGGCGCCGGAAGTCCGAAGACCGGCCTCGGGGCGTTCTGTCCGTTGGCGTACGAGCGGGAGCCTCACGTGCCACAGCACCCCACCCTGTCCTACCCACTCTCGGCCGTGGTCGGGTCCGACGACCTCGTCCTCGCGCTGCTGCTGGCCGCCGTCGCCCCCGAGGTGGGCGGCGTCCTCGTGCGCGGCGAGAAGGGCACCGCCAAGACGACCGCCGTGCGTGGTCTGGCCGCGGTGCTGCCCCCCGTGGAGGTCCGCGAGGGGGACCGGTTCTCCAGTGACCCGCGCGATCCCGCCGACGTCTCGCCGGACGCCGACCTCGTCGCCACCGCCGCGGTCGTGAGTCGCCCGGTGCGCCTGGTCGAGCTGCCCGTCGGTGCGGGCGAGGACCGCGTCACCGGGTCCATCCACCTCGAGCGCGTCCTGGCCAGCGGCCGCGCGGAGTACGAGCCCGGCCTGCTCGCGAAGGCCCACCGGGGCCTGCTGTACGTCGACGAGGTCAACCTGCTCCACGACCACCTCGTCGACCTGCTCCTCGATGCCGCCGCCACCGGCCGCGCCACCGTCGAGCGCGACGGTGTCTCCGTGACCCACCCGGCGAGGTTCGTCCTGGTCGGCACGATGAACCCCGAGGAGGGGGAGTTGCGCCCGCAGCTGCTGGACCGCTTCGGTCTGGCCGTCGACGTCGCAGCGCCCCGTGACCCGGCCCTGCGGGTCGAGGTCGTGCGCCGACGGTTGGCCTACGAGGCCGACCCGGCCGGGTTCGTCGCCGGCTGGGCCGAGGCCGAGCAGCGCCTCGCCGACCGCGTGGCGGCGGCCCGGGCCGCACGCGCCGGGGTGCACCTGAGCGACGAGGTGCTGCTGGCCGTCGCCGAGGTCTGCGCGGCCTTCGAGGTCGACGGGCTGCGCGCCGACATCGTCACCGCACGGACCGCGGTCGCCCACGCGGCGTGGTGGGGGCGCACCGAGGTCACCCGCGAGGACGTCCGGGCGGCCGCCCGACTCGCCCTGCCGCACCGTCGCCGTCGCAACCCCTTCGACAGCCCCGAGGCCGACGACGAACGGCTCGAGCAGGCCCTCGGCGAGGCGCTCGGTCCTGACCAGCAACCGGACCCGGACCCGGATCCCGACGGTGGCCCGGACGGTGGCCCGGACGGTGGCCCGGACGGTGGCCCGGACGGTGGCGGGGAGGATCCTGCAGGGCAGCACCACCCACCGGATGGCCCGCCCCGGCCCGAGGTGTCCCGGCCCGAGGAACAGTCCGAGCCCGAGGAGCAGCCTCGACCCGCGGGCGCGCCCGCCGGGACGACCGTCTCCTCCGGGGACAGCTTCCGCGCCCGCCTGCTCCAGGCGCGCGGCACCAACCGTCGCGTGAGCCGGGTCTCCGCGGGCCGTCGCAGTCGCGCCGAGTCGACGACCGGCCGCAGGGTCGGCGCGGTCGCCGCGACGGACGCCCGGGCACGGGGAGGACTGCACCTGCTCGGGACGGTGCTCGCCGCCGTACCCCGCCAGCACGCACGCGGACGGACCGACGGGCCGCTGCGCCTGGCACCCGGGGACCTGCGGGTCGCGGTGCGCGAGGGCCGCGAGGCCAACCTCGTGCTCTTCTGCGTCGACGCCTCGGGCTCCATGGCGGCGCGCCGCCGGATGGGCGAGGTCAAGGCCGCGATCCTGAGCCTGCTGCTGGACGCCTACCAGCGGCGTGACACCGTCGGGCTGGTCACCTTCGGCGGCGACACCGCGACCCTCGTGCTGCCGCCGACCGGGTCGGTGGACGTGGCCGCCGCCCGGCTCGAGGAGCTGCCCGCCGGTGGCCGGACACCGCTGGCCGAGGGCCTGCTCGAGGCCGGCCGGGTGCTCGACCGGGAGCGCCGTCGGGCCGGGGCCCGACGCCCGCTGCTCGTGGTGGTCACGGACGGTCGCGCGACCGCCGGCCCCGACGCCGTACGCCGTTCCCTCGACGCGGCCGATCGGCTCGCGGTCACCGGGGTGGACTGCGTGGTCGTCGACTGCGAGTCGGGGCCCATGCGGATGGGTCTGGCCGGCACGCTCGCGACACGTCTGGCGGCGGAGCACCTCGCCCTGGGCGCGGTCGACGCCGCCGCCCTGCACGGACTCGTCCGCGGGCACGCCGCGTGAGCCCCGACCACCACCGACAGGAGCACCACTGATGCCCCAGGGCAAGCCGCTGACCGTCCCCGACGACGGCCTCACCACCGCACAGCGCCGGCACCTGCCGCTGCTGATGGTGCACACCGGCGACGGGAAGGGGAAGTCCACCGCCGCCTTCGGCCTGGCGCTGCGTGCCTGGAACCAGGGCTGGGACGTGGGCGTCTTCCAGTTCGTGAAGTCGGCGACCTGGCGGATCGGGGAGCAGACGGTGCTCGAGCGCCTGGGCGCGCTGCACGAGGAGACCGGTGAGGGCGGGCCGGTGAGCTGGCACAAGATGGGGGCCGGCTGGTCGTGGCGACGCAAGTCCGGTGACGAGACCGACCACGCGGCGGACGCCGCCGAGGGCTGGGCGGAGGTCAGGCGCGCACTCGCCGAGGAGCGGCACGACCTCTACGTCCTCGACGAGTTCACCTACCCCATGGAGTGGGGATGGGTCGACGTGGACGAGGTGGTCGAGACGCTGCGCGACCGTCCGGGGCGTCAGTACGTCGTGGTCACCGGCAGGCGGGCCCACCCCGACCTCGTGGAGGCCGCCGACCTGGTCACCGAGATGACGAAGGTCAAGCACCAGATGGACCGCGGCCAGAAGGGGCAGCGGGGGATCGAGTGGTGAACGGGGCCACGGCTGCCCCGCACCACCTGCCCCGGCTCGTGGTGGCTGCTCCCTCGACGGGGCAGGGCAAGACGACCGTCGCGACCGGGCTGATGGCGGCCCTACGACGCCGTGGCCTCGTCGTCTCCGGGCACAAGGTCGGTCCCGACTACATCGACCCCGGCTACCACGCGCTCGCCACCGGACGCCCGGGGCGCAACCTGGACCCGCACCTGGTCGGCGAGGACCGGGTCGTGCCCCTGCTGCTGCACGGGGCGCGGGGCGCGGACGTCGCGGTCGTGGAGGGGGTCATGGGCCTGTACGACGGCCGGATCGGTGGCGACGGGTTCGCCTCGACGGCCCACGTGGCGGCGTCGACCCGCTCCCCGGTGCTGCTGGTCGTGGACTGCGCCCGGGCCTCCCGGTCGGTCGGTGCGGTCGTGCACGGGATGGCGACCTACGACCCCGGGACCACCGTGGTGGGCGTGGTCCTGAACCGGGTCGGCTCGGTGCGCCATGCCGCCGAGGTCGAGTCCTCGGTGCGGCTGCCGGTCGTGGGCCGGATCCCGCGCGACTCGGCCGTGGCGACGCCGTCGCGGCACCTGGGGCTCGTCCCGGCGGCCGAGCGAGGACTGTCGGCCGGTGCGCTCGACCCGCTCGTGGACCTCGTGGAGAGACACGTCGACCTCGACGCCGTCCTCCAGCTGGCCGCTGCCGCCCCCGACCTGGAGGCAGAGCCCTGGGTGCCCCCGCTCACGCCGCCGGTCGGTGAGCCGGAGCGGCATCGGCCGGTCGTCGCGGTCGCCGGTGGCCGGGCCTTCACCTTCCGCTACGCCGAGACCGAGGAGCTGCTGCGGGCCGCCGGGTGCGAACCGGTGGCGTTCGACCCGTTGCTCGACCCGGCGCTGCCCCCGGGCACGGCCGGGATCTACCTCGGAGGCGGGTTCCCCGAGGTGCACGCGGCCGACCTGGCGGCCAACCGCGCCCTGGTGGCCGAGCTGCGCGCCGCGGTGTCCGACGGGGTGCCCACGGTGGCCGAGTGCGCGGGACTGCTCTACCTGTGCCGCTCCCTGGACGGGGAGCCGCTGGCCGCGGTCGTGCCGGCGGACGCGACCATGACCGACCGGCTGACGTTGCGCTACCCGGAGGCGGTCGCGGCCGGTGAGTCGCTGCTCACCCGGGCCGGCGACCGGGTGACCGGCCACGAGTTCCACCGCACGACGGTGGCACCGGGCGCCGGGGCCGGGGCGGGTCTGGGACCCGCCTGGGTCGTCGACGGGCAGCCGACGGGGTTCGCCGGCCCCACGCTGCACGCCTCCTACCTGCACACCCACTGGGCCGGGCACCCGTGGATGGCGGAGCGGTTCGCCGCGGCGGTGCACGGTGGCTGAGGGGGCGCTCGAGGGAGCGGTCGACCCTGGTCTGCTGCACCACGGGGACGCCGAGGTCCGTGGCAGCGGGCTCCTCGACCTCGCCGTCAACGTGCACCCGCACGGCCCACCGGACTTCCTGCGGGAGGCCCTGCGCGCGGCCGTCGACGACGTGTGCGCCTATCCCGACCCGGATCCCTCCGAACGGACCCTGGCCCGGCTGCACGGCCGCGCGGCGGAGGAGGTGCTGGTGACAGCCGGGGCCACCGAGGCCTTCACGCTGGTGGCGCGCATGCGTCCCTGGCGCCGGCCCGTCGTGGTCCACCCCCAGTTCACCGAGCCGCACGCCGCGTTGCTGCAGGCCGGTCACCGCGTCCAGACCGTGCTCCTGCCGCTGGGGCGGACGATCACCGAGGCTGCGGTCCCCGAGCACGCCGACCTGGTCGTCGTGGGCAACCCGACGAACCCGACCGGCACCCTCCACCCGCGCGAGGAGGTCGTCTCCCTGCTCCGGCCGGGCCGGGTGGTCCTGGTCGACGAGGCCTTCATGGACGCGGTGCCCGGGGAGGAGGAGTCCTGGGCCGGGGAGCGCCGCGAGGGGCTCGTGGTCGTGCGCAGCCTCACCAAGACGTGGGCGGTGCCCGGCGTACGTGCCGGCTACCTCGTGGGCGACCCGACGTCCGTCGCCGCACTGCGCCGGATGCGTCCGCCGTGGTCGTTCTCGACCGCAGCCGCGGCCACCGTGGCGACGACCAGCAGCGAGCGGGGGGTGGCGGAGCGACGTCGACGGGCGGTCGAGGTGCAGTCGTGGCGAGCGGGTCTCCAGGACGCCCTGGAACGGTGCGGGGTCCCGCACCTGCCCTCAGCGGCGCCGTTCGTGCTGGCGCGTCCCGGCGCCGAGGTGCACGGGGCCCTGCGCTCGGGCGGGGTGGCGGTGCGGCGGTGCGACACCTTCCCCGGGTTGGGTCCCGAGTGGGTGCGCATCGCGGCGCGTCCACCAGCGGTGCTGGCGCCGTTGGTGGAGCTGCTCAGGGAGCTGCCGGTGGAGCGGCCGGGGCGAAATCAGTCCAGGCCGGAGCCGCGCAGCGAGCGGACGGCCACCAGGCCGTGACCGACCGCGGGGGCGGCCAGGATGAGCGCGGCCTGGACGAGGCCGGCGGCGGCGACGGAGGCGCCGTCGACGATGGCGGGGGTACGGCGACGGGCCAGAGTGGTCGGGACGGACTGACCGGTGGGGGTCATCGGGCTCTCCTCGGGCGTGGTGTGCGGGGGCGAGGACACGGTTCCCGGGATGCCGCCCGCCCAGTCCATCCGATCGGGTGAGTGGCCCGGGACCTGAGCGGTCGGGGGACGCGGGGTCAGCGCTGGTAGACCTCGGCGGTCACGGCGAAGGGCTGGTCCTGGTCGCGCGGGATGCCGAAGCACGACCAGTCCGGGGTGTCCTTGTCGCAGCGGAACCTGGTGGAGGCGTTGACCAGGGTCAGCGAGACCGCCTCGACCTTCTCGACGGTGAACGGGGTGGTGACGGTGGTCGAGCCGTTGCGGTCGAGGTCGACCTGCTCGCTGCGCCACTTGCCGTCGACCGTGCGGACGACCAGCCACGCCGTCGGGTCGGTCTTCGCGCGGGGCCCGTCGACGGTGAGCCGCAGGCGGTACGGCGCTCCGGCGAGACCCTCGGAGGTCAACGTGGCGTCCGGCACCAGGACGTAGGACGCCGAGGCCATGTGGTCGACGTCGACCTCGTCGCTGCGGGGGGCCGTGCGGCGGCCGAACGTCCAGGTCGCCTCCGGCTCGGGGGCGGGCCAGTGGTCGCCCTCGGGGTAGCCGCGCCCGGGGGTGAGGTTGGCGGCGGAGTACGCGGCGAACCGCTTGGCGAAGCCGCCCCTGCTCTTCAGCACCTTCTCGACGGCCCGCGTGGAGTAGGTGGACCCGCGAGCGGTGTTCCAGGTCCGGCGCACGATCCCGTGGCCGTAGCGCTCGGAGAGGTGCTCCCAGAAGGGCCAGTTGCCGTAGTGGGCGAAACCGCCCCGCTCGAAGAGGTCCAGGGAGGTGGCGGGCTCGCCGACCTGCCCGAAGGCGAGGTACTGCCGGTTGTCGTTGACCCCGTCGGCGAAGCGCTCCTCCATCCAGGTGGCCGTCGACTCCATGAACCAGCGGTCCTCGTAGTAGTCGTAGCCGAACTGGATGGCGTGGAAGAACTCGTGGGCGGCGGTGACCGCCAGGGTCTTGCCCGGCTTGCCGCCGTACTGGTCCTTGCTGAAGTCGTTGTCCAGCACGCAGTAGCCGCCCGCGCGGGTGCGGTCCTTGCGCAGCACGAAGTCGGCCGAGCAGTAGCCGTAGAGGAGGTCGGCACCCACGTCGGCGAGGTAGACGTCGAACTTGCCGTTGCCGCCGTTGCGCGAGCTCGGCAGGCCGCCGTCGCTCAGGGGCGCGCGGTAGCCGAGGTCGCCGACCTCCCGCTTCCAGACCTTCTTCAGCACCTTCAGCGTCTTGTCGACCCAGGCGCTGGTCGCCCGATCGGAGGTGCTGGTGACGTAGTGGACGCAGAAGTGGCCGCGGCAGCGGCGCTGGGACTTCGTCGTGTAGCCGGTGCCCTCGGGGTCGGCAAGACCGTCGGTCGGACGGGCCAGCAGCGACTCGGCGGCCGCGCGGTCGGTGGCCTCCAACCTCGGCAGCGCCGCGCGCAGGTCACGCAGCACCAGCGTGGCCTCGCGCGAGGTGTGGGCCCCGGGTGCGCCGGGCGAGCGACGAGCCGCGGGGCCGTCGCCGGACCCGCCGGTGAGCATCGCGCGAGCCTCGGCCAGCACCTGCTGGGCGGCGGTGGGCTGCTCCTCCGCGCTCGCACGCGGCGTCACCGAGGGCGCCAGGGTGGCGACCAGCAGTGCCGAGGAGCAGGCGAGGGCGGCCAGCAGACGCATGGGGGGACCTTCCGAGGGGTGCCACCCGGCAGGGGTGGTAGAGGGGGGGGACGGGGGAGCGGACACCCCCGACGGTACGTCAGTCATGGCCGTCCCGCTCGTGGCGACCTCAGCTCGTGCCGGAGATCTTCTCGATCAGGGCGGTGGTGGAGATGGCAGGGGTGCGCGGGAGGTAGACGACCTCGCACACGTCGCGGAACTCGTCGAAACGACCTGCCCAGTCATCACCCATGACCAGCACGTCGGCCCCGTGCTCGAGGATGTAGTCGCGCTTCTGCTCCAGGCTCTCCTCCAGGAACACCGCGTCCACCGGCTTGAGGGCGGACACGATCGCCATCCGCTCGCCCTCGCTGAAGACCGGCTCGCGGCCCTTCTTGCGCAGGTTCAGCGCGTCCGCGGACACGCCCACGACCAGCCGGTCGCCGAGCTCGGAGGCCCGCTGGATCACCTTGAGGTGCCCGACGTGGAAGACGTCGAAGGTGCCGAAGGTGATGACGGTGCGCTGCCGGGTCGGCTCGGGGGTCGGCTCGGGGGTGGGGTCGGGCATGGGCGGCAGTCTGTCAGGTGCGTGCGCCAGACTCTGCAGCGATGACCACCACCGCGCCCTTCCCGACCGGCGACGCCGCTGCCGACCACGCTGCCGACGTACGCCGTGCCCACGCCCTGCGCCGGATGCGTGCCGTCGCCCTGGGGCTGCTGCTGCTCGCCGCCCTGGTCTTCGTGCTCACCCACGACCGCGACGGGTTCTGGGGCTTCGTCAACGCCGGCGCCGAGGCCTCCATGGTCGGCGCCATCGCGGACTGGTTCGCCGTGACCGCGCTGTTCCGCCACCCTCTGGGCCTGCCGATCCCGCACACGGCGCTGATCCCGCGTCGCAAGGACGAGCTGGGGCGGGGGCTGGAGGAGTTCGTCGGGGAGAACTTCCTCTCCGAGGAGGTGGTGCGGGAGCGGGTGCTCGGCGCGCGGGTGTCCTCGCGGGTGGGGGGCTGGCTGGTCGAGCCGGACAGCTCGCGTCGGGTCGCCGAGGAGGCCGCCGAGGTCATCGGCGTGGCCCTGTCGAAGGTGCGCGACGAGCACGTGCGCAGCCTGGTCGAGGACGCGCTGGTGCCGCGCTTCCGCGACGAGCCGATCTCCCCTCTGCTGGGCAACCTGCTCGCGGAGTCGATGCGCGACGACCTCCACCACGGGCTCGTCGACCTGGCGCTGGAGGAGCTGCACGGCTGGCTGGTCGACAACCCCGACACGGTGACCGAGGTGATCGGCGAGCGCGCGCCCTGGTGGGCGCCGCCGTCGATCAACGACCGGGTCACCTCCCGCATCCACCTCGAGCTGGTGCGCTGGGTCGCCGACATCCGCGACCAGCCGCGGCACCGCGCCCGTCTTGCGCTGGACTCGATGCTGCGCCAGCTCGCGGAGGACCTCCAGCACGACGAGGGCACCATGGCCCGCACCGAGGCGCTCAAGGAGCGGCTGCTGGACCGCCCCCAGGTCATCGCGACGGCGATCTCGCTGTGGGAGGCGCTGCGGCACGCGCTGACCGACTCCCTCGACGACCCCGAGGGCGCGGTGCGGCTGCGGATGCGCACCGAGCTGGAGCGGTTCGCCCGCCGGCTCGTGGACGAGCCCGCGCTGCGCGAGCGGCTCGACGGGCTGGCCGCGGACGCCGTGGTCTTCGCGGTCGAGCGCTACGGCAGCGAGCTGACCCAGGTCATCACCCACACCATCGAGCGGTGGGACGGCAAGGAGGCCGCCGAGCGCATCGAGCTGCACGTCGGCCGCGACCTGCAGTTCATCCGGATCAACGGCACCATCGTCGGTGGGCTCGTCGGCGTCCTGATCCACACCGTGGTGGTGCTGCTGTAGGTCGGATCGAGCCGGCGTATTGATGCGCCGGTTCGGCGGCTACTGGGACTCCGTCACCACGGGAGGTCGTCGTACGCCGACTCGTCGCTGACCCGGGCGGCCTGACCGCCCAGCTCCACGACGTCGCCCTTGACCAGCTGGCGCCCGCGGCGCTGGTCGACCTCGCCGTTGACCAGGACCTGCCCGGCGGCGATGACCTCCTTGGCCTCCGAGCCGGACTCGATGAGGTTGGCGAGCTTGAGGAACTGGCCCAGCCGGATCGAGTCGTCGCGGATCGCGACGTCGAAGGGGTCGGGGGCCGCGCTCATCGAGGGCTCCTCGTCAGCAGGTCGGGGACCAGGTCGGCCAGGGTGGAGCAGCCGGCGTTGCCCATGGTCAGGTCGAGCTCGGCGAGCAGGCAGCGCAGCACGTGCTCCACGCCTTCCTGGCCGCCGAGGGCCAGCCCGTAGAGGTAGGGCCGACCCAGCAGGGCCGCGTCGGCGCCGAGCGCCAGCGCCTTCAGCACGTCGGGTCCCGAGCGGACCCCGGAGTCGAAGAGCACGGTGAGCTGCTCGCCCACGGCCTCGGCGATGCCGGGGAGCACGTCGAGGGAGGCGACCGCGCCGTCGACCTGGCGGCCGCCGTGGTTGGAGACGACGATGCCCTGGACCCCCGCATCGACGGCCCGGCGGGCGTCGTCGACGTGCTGGACGCCCTTGAGGACGATCGGGCCGTCCCACCGCTCGCGCAGCCAGGGCAGTTGCTCCCACGACAGCCCGGGGTTGGGGAACACGCCCGCGAAGGCGAGGCCGGCGGTGGCCGGGTCCTCCTCGGCGGGCTTGTCGAGCATCGCGGAGAACACCGGGTCGGAGGTGTAGTTGGCGATGCCCTGGTTGGCCAGGAACGGCAGGTAGCCGCGGTCGAGGTCCCTCGGGCGCCAGCCCAGCAGCGTGGTGTCGAGGGTGAGCACCAAGGTGGAGTAGCCCGAGGCCTGTGCCCGGGACAGGAAGGACTCGCACAGCTCGTCGTGGGTCGGCCAGTAGAGCTGGAACCAGCGCTGACCGTCACCGTTCGCCTCGGCCGCCTGCTCGATCGAGTGACCGGCCTGGGTGGAGTGGACGTAGGTCAGCCCCAGGGCCGCGGCGGCGCGGGCCGAGGCCAGCTCGCCCTCGGGGTGGGCCAGGGTCTGCACACCGACCGGTCCGAGCAGGACCGGTGCGGCCATCGGCGTACCGAGGACCTCGGTGGACAGGTCGCGGATGGCGTGGTCGCGCAGCATCCGCGGCACGATGCGCCACTGCTCGAAGGCCGCGACGTTGGCGCGAGCCGTCGAGCCGCCCCCGGCGCTGGGCACGATGTAGCCCAGCGCCTCCGGGGGCAGCACCTCGGCGGCGTGGCGCTCCAGGGAGGCCAGGTCGGTGGTCCACGCCGGGGTCTGCCCGGCGAGCATCCCGGCGGCGTAGATGGAGACCTGGTGGTCGCCGAAGTGGGTCACGCGTTGGCCTCGCTCAGGAGACGGCGAGCAGGTCGACGACGAAGATCAGCGTCTCGCCGGGCTTGATGACGCCACCGGCGCCGCGGTCGCCGTAGCCCAGGTGCGGCGGGATCACGAGCTGACGGCGGCCGCCGACCTTCATGCCCTGCACGCCGGTGTCCCAGCCCTGGATGACCTGGCCGATGCCGAGGCGGAAGCGCAGCGGCTCGCCGCGGTTGTAGGAGGCGTCGAACTCCTCGCCGGTGGAGTGGGCCACGCCGACGTAGTGCACGGACACGGTCTGTCCGGCGGCGGCCTCCTCGCCGTCGCCGACGGTGAGGTCGGTGATGACGAGGTCGGCGGGCGGGTCGAAGTCGGGGAAGTCGATCTCAGGCTTCTGCATGGGCGCGAGCCTAACCGGGGGCGGTGCCGGGGGCGGTGTCGAGGAGACGGGCCGAGGCGGGGGTGCCGGGTATGGTTCCCCCCGGCCGGACCAGCGGCACCGAGGAGGGGACGTGTCCGAAGAGGACCAGGCGGCGGCGCCGACGCCGCCCGCACGTCGCCGGATCCCGGTCTGGCAGGAGTCGCTCCTGCTGCTCGGCCTGGCCATCGTGCTGGCCCTGATCGTCAAGACCTTCCTGGTGCAGGCGTTCTACATCCCCTCCGGCTCGATGGAGCCGGGGCTGGAGATCAACGACCGGATCCTGGTGCAGAAGGTGTCCTACTGGGGCTCCGGCAGCCCCGAGCGCGGCGACATCGTGGTCTTCGAGGACCCCGGTGCCTGGCTCAGCGCCGCCGAGGCCTCCGGCCCCACCAACCTGCTCACCGACGCGATGAGCCGCATCGGGCTCTACCCCACCGGCGGGCACCTGGTGAAGCGCGTCATCGGCGTGGCCGGCGACACCATCGAGTGCTGCGACGAGCAGGGGCGGCTGCTGGTCAACGGCGAGCCCCTGGACTCCTCGGGCTTCACGCTCAACGACGACGACTGCGACGGCCCGATGCTCTCCACGTGCGAGTGGGACGCGGGGCCGGTGCCCGACGGGATGGTCTTCGTGATGGGCGACCACCGCGACGACTCCGCGGACTCCTCGTACCGGCTGCGCTGCGGCGGTCGCAAGGGCGAGGCCTGCGACGACTCCGACGCCTTCGTGCCCGTCGAGCTGGTCGTGGGCAAGGTCTTCGCCCGGGTCTGGCCGGCCAGCCGCTTCGACCTGCTCGAGCGGCCCGACGCCTTCGAGGCGCTCGAGGACTGAGCCGTCAGGCTCGCCCGGCGCTCACACCAGCGCGAGGGTCGCGGCGCCCGCGCTGAGCAGCGCGCCGGCGGTGCGCCACCGGTCCGCGCGCAGCAGCCGCGCCAGCAGCACCCGGCGACGCCGGTCGCCCAGCCCCGTCACCCCGAGCCGTCCGTGCAGCGGCGCCGCCACGGCCGCGGTCGTGCCCAGCGCGAGGCCGGCGCCCGCCGCGGCCACCCACACCGCGACCGAGCCGGCCACGAGCACGGCCGCACCTGTCGAGACCAGCACAGCGGCGTACAGGGGGACGACGAGGACGCTGATCACGCGGCTGTGTCGGCCGTGCGCGCGGCGCCAGGCGGCGTGCGGGGTCGCGGCCAGCACGGGGTAGACCAGCGCGGAGACGGTCAGCTGGAAGGCGGCGTGGGCCCAGGCGCTGGCGGTCAGCAGGACCAGGGCGGTCTCGGTGCTCATCGGCCTGTGCTCATCGTGCCGGCACCCCGAGATCGGCGAGCACCCCGAGCGCGGCGCGCTCGCCACTGACCAGCGCACCCTGGATCGATGGGGAGTCGCGGTGGTCCCCGCACACGTGCAGCCCGCGCTCGAGCCTCGTGGGGCGGCGCAGGTGGTGCGGGGGAGTCGCGGCCGGCAGGGCGTCGCGGACCTCGTGCCGCGCGACCTCCTCCCACGAGCGGTCGTCGGACCCCAGCAGGGCCGCGGCGTGGCGGCGCACCTCGGCCTCGGGCGGCAGCGCGTGGTCGGGTGCGAGCACCACGGAGGCCTGGACCAGGGCGCGGCCCGGGGGTGAGTACGACGGCGCCGCCTGTGACACGACCGCGGTGTTGGCCACGGGGCCGGTGGGGCGGCTGCGGGCGTCGACGTGCAGCCGCCCGCGGCGCGCGGGCAGCCGGTCTGCGGGGGCCGACCACCAGTGCGTCACGACCCCACGCTGCGGGGCGCCGGTCGACCCGAGCAGCCCCACGGCGGCCGGCTCGTCGGTGGCCACGACGACGGCGCGGGCGCGCAGCTCCCCGTCGACCGTGCGCACGACGTGCGGGTCGACGCGCAGGGCCGTGCGCTCCAGGCGCACGTCGAGCCCCTCGGCCAGCTGCGCGGGCAGCGCCTGCATGCCACGTGCGGGCAGCGACGGACTGCCGTCGAGGAAGGACCGGACCAGCAGGCGCGCCACCCGGGCGTCGCTGGCCCCGGTCCCCTCCAGGAGCACGCCGGCCAGGAAGGCCTCCAGGACGCGGCGCAGGTCCCCGTGGGCACCCACGTCGTCGAGGGACTCCGCGAGCGAGCGCGCCGGGGCGTCGCCGGGGTCCGGAGCCAGCCGGGCGGCCAGGCCGCGGTGGGAGGGACGCAGCAGCGGGCGCACCCAGCGCAGCAGGCCGGGCAGCTCGCGCGGACGCCGCAGCGCCGCCGTGCCGCTGGCCGGGAGGAGCCCGGGCTCGCGCCGCGGGTCACCGAGGTCCACGGTGCCGTGGTCGGTCGCGGCCCGCACCCCGGCCGGGAACGGGGACAGCCCGAGCGCGGGGACGTCGACCCAGCGGCGTACGGCGGGGTAGGAGGGGTTGAGCAGCTGGAAGCCGTGGTCGACCAGGTGGCCGTCGACCTCGTCGGTGCGCACGCGGCCGCCGACCCGGTCGGACCGGTCGAGCACGAGCACCGCCAGCCCGGCCTCCTGCAGGCGTCGGGCGCAGCGCAGGCCGGCGAGCCCGGCGCCCACCACCACGACGTCGTGCTCGCCCACGGTGGTCACCGGCCGCGGCGCGGGCGGTGGCCGTCGTCGACGTAGGCCACGACCCGTGAGAAGAGCGCGCTCACGGCGGCCAGGTCGGCGGCCACCGGGGCGGGGTCGTCGGCGAGGGCGAACTGGACCGCGGCCGTGCCGGGGGCTCCGGCGTCGGCGGCCAGCGCGGCGCAGGTGCGCGCTGCGCGGCGGACGGCGTCCGGGTCGATGGTCCACGCGGACTCGAAGAGCCGCTCCCGGTCCGGGACCCCCTCCTGCCCCGGGAGCTCCCACGCCGTCAGCGCGACCGGCAGGTCGCGGCTGTCGCAGACGACCGCCCACTCCCGCCGCACGGGCGAGTCCTCGCCGATGTGCACGGCGACGGCGCCCTCCGGGGAGGGGGCCCCGGGCGCGGTGGGCTCGTAGAAGGCGTACGCCGACCCCGCGACCCGCGACAGCTCGCGCCAGCGGCGCTGGGCCGGGCGGTAGTACTGCTCGGCCTGGAAGAGGCCGAAGAGGTGCGCCCGCTCGGCCTTCGCGGCGAACTCGTCCTCGATGGCCCACGACAACGAGAGCAGGGTCTGCTTGGTGAGCCGGTGGACCGGCACCTCGCGGTGGTGGCGCCTCAGCTCGGCCCACACCGAGGCGGCGCGCGGCTCGGCGGCGCGCTGGGCCCCGGCCAGGACGTCGGCGATGGCGGCGTCGAGCCGGGCGCCGGCCTCCCGGCGGTCGAGGACCTCGCGGACGCCGGCGACGTCGGCCTCGGAGTAGCGGCGGTGGCCGCTGTCGAGCCGCTCGGGCACCGGGAACCCGTGCCGCTGCTCCCACATGCGCAGGGTCGCGGGGGCCACGCCCGTGCGCTCGGCGAGGTCGCCGATGCTCAGGGACCCGCTCGCGTGGTGGACCGGGACGGAGGTAGACGTCGTGTTCACATATGTGATGTTATACCTTAACAGCCTGTTGAGGAACCTGTGGAAGGGTGGTGGCTGGCATGGGGAGCACCCCGACGGTCGGTCGGATCGATACGTGGGACCAGCTCGCGACCGCCGTGGGCAGTGTCCTGGCGGGCGCGCGGGACGGTCGGCCCCTGCGGCTGGACCTCGCCGACGTCGAGGTGGAGGTGCCCGGCACGACCGGCCACTCGCGGTGGCGGGTGCGCGGGCACGTGGCGGTCAGCGGCGGCGACGTCGACGAGGAACGGTCATGAGCCCGGTCGCAGGGCCCGGCTCTGCGCGCGGCCCCCACCTCGACATCGACCTGGACATCGATCTCGAGATCAGCACCGAGCACGCCGATGGCAGCACCGCGGTGGTGCGTGTGCGCGGACGCGGCCGTCAGGTCGTCGTGGACCTCGCGCCCGACGGTGCGGCGTCGCCCCCGCGCTCCGGGGTGGGTGTCGACTGGGCCGGTGTCCGGGCCCTGGCCGACCTGCTGGCCGACCACGGCGTGGCACTGCACGTGGAGCGTCGCGGCCGGCGGCTGCTCACGCTGGGCGGCGGTGACCGCGGTGGTGTGTGGCGGCTGCCCGGGCTGCCGGCGGTCCGCGCGGGCCGGCCCCAGGACCTGGCCCTCGCAGGGATCGACGCGGCGGGGAGTCGGCTGCTCCGCGGCGTACGCGGCGTGCGAGCGGTACGCCGGCTGCCGAGCGTCGTCCCGGCGCCAGCGCTCTCCCCGGCGCCCACGGCCGCGCCCACCCCCGCGCCCACGACCGCGCCCACGACGAGCGCCGTCGGGCTGCCCGCGACCCTGGTCATCGGGTCCCACCCCGCCTGCGACGTGGTGCTCCCCGGCCTGCGGCCCCGTCATGCCGTCCTGGGGCACGACCTGGAGGGCCGCTCGGTGCTCAGGGCACTGGCCGGCGGGTGCGTCGTCGACGGGTCGCCCGTGGTGAGCCAGGTCGTCGACGCCGACAGCGACATCCGCGTCGGCGGGCACCGCGTCAGCCTCGGCGAGCTGCGATCTCAGGCCTGGTGCACGTAGGAGTCGAGCTGGTCGCGCTCGAACTCCAGCTGCCCGATCTTGTGCTTGACCACGTCGCCGATGCTGACGACGCCGACCAGGCCCTCGTCGCCGACGACGGGCAGGTGGCGGAAGCGACGACGCGTCATCGTCTCCATGACCTCGTCGAGGCCGGCGTCGGGCCGGCAGGTCTCCACCACCTCGGTCATGATCGCCCCCACGGTGTTGTCGACCACCGTGCCGTCGTGGTGCAGGTGACGCACGACGTCGCGCTCGCTCACGATGCCGTCGAGGGTGCGCCCGTCGCGGCTGACCACCACCGCGCCGACGTTGTGCTCGGCCAGCAGGGCGAGCAGCTCACGCACCCCGGCGTCGGGGGTGATGCTGACGACCTCGCGGCCCCGGTCCTTGGCGTCCAGCACGGCGGCGATGTTCACGGGGGACCTCCTGGGTCGGGGACGGGAGCGTTGCCACGACGGTACAAGTGACGCCGCTCACGCGTACAGGGTCCGACGCCTCTCGTGGACGCCTCCGGGAGGGGTCAGTCCCGCGAGCGGCGCGCGCGCAGGTCCGAGACCGAGCCCGGACCGCTGCGCGGCTGGTCCGGGTCGTCCCCGGCGTCGTCGGGCAGGCCGCCGAGGAAGGCCAGCGCGGCGTCGTGCAGGTGGGTGTTGGTGGCCACCGCGTTGCCGCCCCAGGGGCCGGCGCTGCCGTCGAGGGAGGTGAAGGAGCCGCCCGCCTCGCGCACGATCACGTCGAGGGCGGCCATGTCGTAGACCTCGAGCTCGGGCTCCGCGGCGATGTCGACCGCGCCCTCGGCCACGAGCATGTAGGACCAGAAGTCGCCGTACGCGCGGGTGCGCCAGCACCGTCGCATCAGCGACAGCACGTCCTCGAGGCGGTCACGGTCCTCCCAGCCGGACAGGGAGGAGTAGGAGAAGGAGGCGTCCTCGAGGCGGCGTACGTCGGAGACCTGCATGCGGGTGGCCTTGAGCAGCGACTTGCCGGTCCAGGCGCCGCCGCCGGCCGACGCCCACCAGCGGCGCTGCAGCTGCGGCGCGGAGACGACGCCGACCACGACCTCGTCGTCGACGACCAGGGAGATCAGGGTGGCCCAGACGGGGACGCCGCGCACGAAGTTCTTGGTGCCGTCGATCGGGTCGACGATCCAGCGGCGCTGGCTGTTGCCGGTGGTGCCCTGCTCCTCGCCGGTGATGGCGTCGCGCGAGCGGACCCGCGAGAGCGTGCGGCGGATCGACTCCTCGACGGCCTGGTCGGCGTCGGTCACCGGCGTGAGGTCCGGCTTGCTCATCACGTGCAGGTCCAGGGCCTTGAAGCGCGCGGTCGTCAGCGAGTCCGCGTCGTCGGCCAGCACGTGGGCCAGGCGGAGGTCGTCGGTGAAGTCGGGGGTGGCCACGAACGCACAGGCTAGCCTCAGGTGCATCCGGCCCGGTTGGGCCTACGGTGGTGGTCCATGGAGATCAACGGGATGCCCGCCCACGCCCTGCTCGTCCACGGGGCCGTCGTGTTCGGCCCGGTGGCCGGCCTGCTGGCCGTGGCGTACGCCGTCCCCGCACTGCGCGAGCGGCTGCGCGGCGTCACGCTCGTCACCGCGGTGCTTGCGGCGGTCTTCGTCGTGCTGGCCTACCTCAGCGGCGACAGCTACCTCGAGGACAACCCGGCCCTGTCGAACATCCCCGCGGTCGGCACCCACGAGGACCGCGCGGTCCTCGCGCTGTGGGTGACCCTGGCCTTCTCGGCCCTGGCGGTGGCGGCGACGACGCTGCGCACGGGTCGTGCCGCCCGCGTCCTGCCGCTGCTGGCCGCGGTCGGCGGGGTGGCCACGGTGGTCGCCGTCGTGCTGACCGGTGACGCGGGGGCCCGGGCGGTCTGGGGCGGCTGAGCCCGGGCCCGTCGAGCCGGCGCATCACTACGCCGGCTCGGCGTCACCAGGCGGGCTCGGACCTCGCGGCGAGGAGCCGCCGGAACGAGGTGACCCGGTCGGGGTCGGCGGTGCCGGCGGCCAGGGCCTCGTCGAGCCCGCACTCGGGCTCCTCGCTGCCGTGGGTGCACCCGCGGGGGCACTCCTCGGTCATCTCGTCGAGGTCGGGGAAGGCCTCGATGAGGTGCTCGGGCTCGACGTGGGCCAGCCCGAAGGAACGGATGCCCGGGGTGTCGACGATCCACCCGGGGCGGCCGTCGTGCTCCGGCAGCGCCAGCAGGTAGGCCGACGTCGAGGTGTGTCGCCCGCGGCCGGTGACGGCGTTGACGTGCCCGACCTCGCGGTCGGCGTCGGGGACCAGGGCGTTGACCAAGGTGGACTTGCCGACGCCCGAGTGACCGATCAGCACGCTGATGCGACCGGCGAGCTCGTCGCGCAGCTCGGTGAGGTCGCCGCCGCGCTGCGTGACGACCCAGGGGACCCCGAGCGAGCGGTACGTCGACAGCAGGGCGTCGGGGGAGGCGAGGTCGGCCTTGGTGAGGCACAGCAGGGGGCGCATGCCGGCGTCGTAGGCCGCGACGAGCGCGCGGTCCAGCAGGCCGGGCCGCGGCTCGGGGTCGGCCAGCGCCGTCACGACCACGAGCTGGTCGGCGTTGGAGACGATCACCCGCTCCACGGGGTCGTCGTCGTCGGCGGTGCGTCGCAGCACCGTGGAGCGCTTCTCGACCTCGACGATGCGCGCCAACGAGCCCTCGTCGCCCGAGACGTCGCCGACCACGCGGACCCGGTCGCCCACCACGACGCCCTTGCGGCCCAGGGGGCGGGCCTTGACCGCCATCACGACGCGGTCCTCGACGCGCAGCGTGAACCGACCCCGGTCGACGGTCACGACGACCGCGTCGGTCGCGTCGTCGTACGACGGGCGCTCCTTGGTGCGGGGGCGGGTCCGTCGCCGCGGCCGCTCGTAGTGCTCGTGGTCGTGCTCGGAGTAGCGCCCGCTCATCGACCTGCCCGCCTCAGCGCCCGAAGAGGGCCGACCAGGCCCCGGCGAAGTCGGTGAAGGTCTTGGCGGTCGTGGCGACGTCCTCGACGAGCACGTCGTCGACCGCGGCCCCGACGACCACGCCGGCGTGGGCCATCCGGTGGTCGGCGTAGGTGTGGAAGAGCCCGCCGTGCAGCGGTGCCGGGCGGAAGGAGAGGCCGTCGGGGTGCTCGGTGACGTCGGCGCCGAGACCCCCGAGCTCACGGGCCAGGGCGGCGAGCCGGTCGGTCTCGTGGTGACGGATGTGGCCGACCCCGCGCAGGTGGCTGGGGGTCGTGGCCAGGGCGCACAGCGCGGCGACGACCGGGGTCAGCTCGCCGACGTCGTGCAGGTCGACGTCGAGGCCCTGGAGGGTGCCGGGCGCGGGGCCGGTGACCCGCAGCCCGGCGGAGGCGTGCTCGACCTCGCAGCCCATCGCGGTGAGCAGCTCGCCCCAGGCGTCGCCGGCCTGGGTGGTCTCCGATGGCCAGTCGCGGACGGTGACGCTGCCGCCGGTCACCGCGGCGAGGGCGAGGAACGGGCCGGCGTTGGAGAGGTCGGGCTCGATGGTGCGGTCCAGCGCCCGCAGCGGACCGGGGGCGACCGCCCACCGGTTGGCGTCGCTGTCGTCGACCTCGACGTCCTGCTCGCGCAGCATCGCCACCGTCATGTCGATGTGCGGCAGGGACGGGATCGGCTTGCCGTCGTGGCGCACGTCGATGCCCTCGTCGTAGCGCACGCCGGCCAGCAGCAGCGCGGACACGAACTGCGAGGACTGCGAGGCGTCGAGCACCACGCGACCGCCGCGCACCGACCCGTGGCCGCGCAGCCGGAACGGCAGCGCGCCGCGGTCGTCGTCGTCCACCTCGACGCCGAGGTGGCGCAGCGCGAGCAGCACCTCGCCGATGGGGCGGGTGCGCATGTGCGGGTCGCCGTCGAAGGAGACGGTGCCGTGGGACAGCGCCGCCACCGGGGGCACGAACCGCATGACGGTGCCGGCCAGCCCGCAGTCGACCTGGGTGTCACCCGCGAACGCGCCGGGTGTGACCGTCCAGTCGTCGGTGCTGGTGTCGACGTGCGAGCCTAGCCCGGTGAGGGCCGCGGCCATCAGCAGGGAGTCGCGCGACCGCAGCGCCCGTCGTACGACGCTGGGCCCGTCGGCCAGGGCCGCCAGCACCAGCGCACGGTTGGTGAGGCTCTTGCTGCCGGGCAGGCTGACCGTCGCCTCCACGGGGCTGGTGGCGCGCGGTGCCGGCCAGGGGTCGGGCAGCGGGGCGTCAGGCACCCGCGCAGCCTAGTCGGGGCCGGTCGTGGCGCGCGGGTCGGCTCATCGGACGCGGGCCGACACCAGCTTCGCCTCGCGCTTGGCCTCGCGCTTGGCGGTCCTGGCGAGGTGGCGGGTGCGCCAGGCGACGCCGGGCTTGCCGTCGGTGTCGCCGGCGGCGATCACCAGCCCGCCGAGGAGCGAGAGGTTCTTGGCGAAGTGCAGCCGCTGCTGCTGGGCGGAGGCGTCGTCGTCGGCCTCCCAGAACCGGTGGCCGGCGACCGTGGTGGGCACCAGCGAGGCGGCGAGCACGGTGGCGCAGGTGCGGGGGGCGCGGCCGGTGGCCAGCCCGAGGGCGGCGGTGAGCTGGACACCGGCGTTGATCCTCACCAGGGTCTGCGGGTCCTGGGGGAGGGCGGGCACGGCCTTCTGCAGCAGCGGCACGAGCTTGTCGGTCACGGTCTCGGCCTTGTGGGCCATGGCGTCGCTGTGCTTGAGGGCGTTGGTGGCGCCGATGAAGAAGGTGGAGGCGAGGAGCGGACGGGCGATGGTGCGGCTGATCGACATGGGCGCAGCCTGCCCACGTGGACAGTCGTCATGCCCGCCTGTTGGGGTGAGTGCGCGCCAGTCTCGGCGTGGGTGCGTGTGACTCAGGTGAGCGGGACCCGCACGGTGAGGGACTCGCCGTCGTCGGTGGTGACCTCGAAGGTCAGGGTCGTGGTGCCGAGGGGGAGCGGCACGGCGCGGAAGGTGTAGGTGCCCGTGCCCAGCGAGCAGGTGGCGGGGCCGAGCGCGAGGCCGGCGCACCGCGGGTCGAGGGTGAGCGCCACCAGCGGTCGGTCGCTGCTCAGGCGGACCTGCCCGGTGGCGCCCTCGGGCAGGGACGTCACGTCCAGCACGACCCGCCAGGTGACGCCGAGCACCGTCGTGGCCGAGCCCTGGGCGGTGACCCGCGGTGCGGTGGTCGGTGTGGGTTCCGGTGTGGGCTCGGGCGTGGGCTCCGGCTCCGGCTCCGTCCTGGGCGTCGGCTCCTCGGAGGGGCCGGTCGGCCCGGCGGTCGGCTCGGCGGTCGGTGCCGGCGTGGGGTCGGGGGTCGCGGGCTCCTGTGCCGCCGGCGGGGCCGGCTCGAGGTCGGCCACGGGGTCCAGGGCGGGTTCGACGTCCGATTCCGCTGCAGGCTCGTCGTCCGGCTCGGCGGCCGGGTCCGCGGGCTCGGGGTCGTTCCCGCTGTCGGCCCCGGCGGAGGGCAGGGCTGCCGGTGCGGACGCCGCAGGGCCGGCCGTGGTGTCGGGGGTCGGGTCGCCGGAGCGGGCCACGCCCACCGCGACACCGCCCCCGACGACGGCGGTGGCCACGCCGGCCGCCGCGGTCGCGGGGAGGTTGGCCAGGGCGAGGTCGCGAGCGCGGCCCGGCAGTGCCAGCAGCCACCCGCCCCACCCGAGGCCCGCGGTCGTCGCCGTCGTGGCTGCGAGCGCCCCGGAGCCGACGTACCCCGCGGCGGCGCCACCGAGCAGCAGCGGCGCCAGCAGCGCGCCCATGCCGCTGTTGACCTCGGCGAGCTCGAGGTAGATGCCGGTGCAGCGGCGGCAGCCCTCGAGGTGGTCCTCGACCTTGGTGCTGTCGCGTCGTGAGGAGTTGCCGCGGACGTAGCCGCCGAGCATGGACTGCGTCCGACGGCAGTCGGGGTCCTCGGTGCGGGTGGCGTGGGCGGCGAGGAACGCCTCGCGCAGGCCCTCGCGGGCGCGATAGGCGAGGGCCGCCACGGAGTTCGGGCTGATGCCGAGCAGCGGGGCGACGTCGGCGGGCTTGGCGCCCTCGACCTCGGTGTGCCACAGCACCAGCTGCCACCGCTCGGGCAGCGAGGCGAACGCCTCGGCCGCGGCCTCGTTGTCGAAGCCGGCTACGGCGCTGTCGTGGAACGGCACGCCCGCGTCGTACGCCGCGATGTCGTCGGTGGCCTGCACCCGCGAGGTGACGCGGGTGCGGTCGACGTACAGGCGCCGCACCGAGGTCAGCAGGTACGCGCGGAAGGCCTCGTCGGGGCCGCCGCCGCGCTCCAGCACCTCCATCACCTTCGCGAACGCGTCGGAGACCAGGTCCTCGGCGTCGCCGCTGCCGCGGGTGAGCTGCAGCGCCAGGCGGCGGGCGGAGTCCTGGTGGCGCGCGAAGAGCTCGCCGTACGACTCCAGGTCGCCGGCGCGCACTGCGTCGATGAGGTCGGCGTCGGAGCGATCCAGGACCGTCCCGGGCGCCTGGGTGGCGCTCACACCCCTATCAACGCACGAGTGGGCAGAACAGCACGCCGGAACGGTCGGAGAAATTCTTCCGGCGATTTCTGCAGAACCGCGTCATGACCGCAGCGCGGCCTCGTCCCCTCCCCGAAGAACCCGCCATGGATGGCGGCGGCCGACGTCCCGGAACACCTGGACAGCGCCGGCGTGCACGACCGGAGCAGACGATGAGGAGGACCGGATGGGAAGGCTGGCAGACCTGCTGCGCCGCCCGGCACCGGGCCCCACGTCGCTCGAGCACGCACGGGACGTCGGTCGTCGCCTGGCGCGGGACGGTGCGAGCGTGGGAGAGGCGTTGCGCACCCTGCGGGCCGAGGCGCAGGCGCGGGGTCGGGAGCCCCGGCCCGAGGAGGTGGAGGCCCTCGTGGAGGGATGGGCCGACACCACCCTCGGGCACCTGCACCGGCTCACCTGCGAGGACCCGCTCACGGGCCTCGCGACCACGGCCCACCTGCGGACCAGGGTGGCCGAGCAGCGGCGCGCGGGGGTCGACCTCGCGCAGGCCCATGCCCTGGTCGTCGTGTCGCCGGGCGGTACGGAGGGAGACCGCCCAGCGCACGACTCCGACTCGCTCAGGACGGCGTTGTGGGGCGCCGCCCTGGGCGAGCGGGTGCGAGTGGTCTTCGGGGGCGAGACCATCGCGCACACCGCCTCGGGACGGGTCGTCGTGCTCGCGCACAAGGACCGTCGGCTCGAGGGCCTGGTGGCCCTGCTGCGGCGCCTGCTGCTCGAGGACGGGTACGACGTCACCACCCGCGTGCACCCGCTCCCGGAGGGGGAGCTGGAGCTCGTGCTGCTCCTCGAGCGGCTCGACGGCGCGTAGCTGGTGGCTCGACGCAAGAAGAGCGCGGCTCGCCTACGAGGCCAACGAGGCAGTCGCTCCCAGACGTCAGCTGCTCCGCGGAGCGAGAACCCGCAACCGAGATGTCCCAAGACCCTTGTTTCGAACACATGTTCGAACTAGAATCCACACATGATCCCGGCTCCCAGCACCCCTGATCTGCTGAGTCAGGTGCGGGCGCTCGCGGAGTCGGTCGAGGCGCTGGATGCGGCGGTCCGCGACCGTGCCGCGGTGGAGGCGTTGGATGCCTTGGAGTCCTTGAAGAACGCGTGCGCGGGGGCGCAGGCGCGACTCTCTGTGGCGTTGAGGTCCGCGCGGGTCGAGCAGCGTGCCGACGAACCGGCCCGGATGCGCACCCGCGGCATCGGTCACGAGGTCGCCCTGGCCCGCCGGGAGTCCCCGCACCGCGGGAAGCTGCATCTGGGCCTGGCCGCGATCGTGTGCGCCGAGCTGCCCCACACCCTGGCCGCCATGGAGGCCGGCTGGTGCAGCGAGTGGCGGGCCCTGCAGCTGGTCCAGGGGACCGCCTGCCTGACCCTGGCCGACCGCCAGGCCATCGACGAGCAGCTGATGTCGGACCCGGCCACCACGAGCGGGTGGGGCGACCAGCGGTTCCGCGGCGAGGTCGACAAGCTCGCCTACGCCGCCGACCCGAAGGCCGCGGTCGAGAAGATCGAGGCCGCCGCCGGTGACCGGCACACCAGCCTCCGCCCCGCCCCCGACGGCATGGCCCGGTTCTCCGTCCTGCTGCTGCTGGCCCAGGGCGTGCAGATCCACGCCACCCTGGTCCGTGCTGCCGACTCCGCGCGTGCCGCCGGTGACGACCGCACCCGTGGCCAGGTCATGTGCGACACCCTCGTGGACGCGATCAAGGCCCGACGCGAGCCGGAGAAGGGCGTGGCCCCCACGCCCGACCAGGTCGCGCCCGCGGACCCGGCCGTCCCGGTCGCGGTCCAGGTCACCGTCTCCGACGCCACCCTGCTCGGCGTCCCCGGCGAGGCCGGTGACCAGCCCGGCTGGATCTCCGCCCCCGGCGTCGCCGCGATCCCGCTGCCCGCCGACCTGGTCCGCGACCTCGTCGCCCGTTCCACGGCCGAGGGGCTGGCCACGTTGCGCCGCCTCTACGTCTCGCCCCAGACGGGTCAGCTCGTCGCCATGGACTCCCAGGCCCGCCGCTTCCCCGCCGGGCTCGCCGCGTTCCTCATCGCCCGCGACCGCACCTGCACCACCCCCTACTGCGACGCCCCCGTCCGACACCTCGACCACCTCGTGCCCCATGCCCAGGGCGGCGCAACCTCCGCCGAGAACGGCAACGGCAGGTGCGTGGCCTGCAACCAGGCCAAGGAAGCCACCGGTTGGCACGGCCAGGTCGTCCCCGGCCCACTTCGCGAGATCCGGACCACCACCCCCAGCGGCCACCATCACGTGTCCCGACCACCCGGACTCCCCGCCCCACTCCAGCCACCGAGACGTGTCGACTTCTTCTTCCCCCTCGGCATCGCCGCCTGACCATGCGCCTCGCTCGCCCCTAGGCTGACCCGCATGTGTGGTCGCTACGCCTCCAGTCGCAGGCCCGAGGACCTCGTCGAGGAGTTCGAGGTCGACCAGCCGATGCTGGAGACAGCGCTGGAGCCCGACTACAACGTGGCGCCCACCAAGGACGTGTACGCCGTGCTCGAGCGGCCGCCCAAGGGCGAGGAGCGGCCCACCGCCGAGCGCCAGCTGCGGGTGCTGCAGTGGGGGCTGGTGCCGTCGTGGGCCAAGGACCCCTCGATAGGCAACCGGATGATCAACGCCCGGGCCGAGACCGTCGCCGAGAAGCCGGCGTACAAGCGGGCCTTTGCCAAGCGTCGCTGCCTGCTGCCGGCCGACGGGTACTTCGAGTGGTACCCCACCGAGCAGCTGACCAAGGCCGGCAAGCCGCGCAAGCAGCCGTTCTTCATCCGTCCCAAGGACCAGGGGACCCTGGCGATGGCCGGGCTCTACGAGATCTGGCGTGACCCGACCCGCAACGAGGACGACCCGCACCGCTTCCGGTGGACCTGCACGGTGATCACGACCGACGCCGAGGACGACCTCGGCCACATCCACGACCGGATGCCGATGATGGTCGAGCGGGAGCGATGGGCCGACTGGCTCGACCCGACCGTCGAGGCCGGCGACCTGCTCGGGCTGCTGGCCCCCGCGGCCCCCGGCCGCCTCGAGGCGTTCCCGGTCTCCACGCTGGTGAGCAACGTGCGCAACAACGGCCCCGAGCTCGTCGAGCCGCTGCCGCTGGAGGGGGAGGCGTGAGCGCGACCGAGAAGATCGTCGAGACACCGCACGGGCCGGGGCGCCTGGTCGTCCAGCGGGCGCGCAAGGCCTCGGCGACGCTGCTGCTCAGCCACGGCGCGGGGGTCGGCATCGACACCCGCGACCTCGAGGCGCTGGCCGCCGACCTGCCGCGGCAGGGGTTCACCGTCGCCCGCTTCGAGCAGCCCTGGCGGGTGGCCGGCCGCAAGGTCGCCACCCCGCCGCCCACGCTGGACGCCGGCCTGCGCGCGGCGGCGGTCGCACTCGGCACGCGGCACCCGCTGGTCGTCGGCGGTCGGTCCGCCGGGGCGCGATCCGCGACGCGCTGCGCCACCGACCTCGGCGCCCACGGCTGCCTCGCGCTGGCCTTCCCGCTGCACCCGCCCGGAAAGCCGGAGAAGTCGCGCCTGGCCGAGCTCGAGGGCTCCGGCGTCCCGACGCTGGTCGTGCAGGGGGAGCGGGACACGATGGGCCGACCCGAGGAGTTCCCCGACCCACTGCCCGACCACGTGCACCTCGCGGTCGTGCCCGGCGCCGACCACGGGTTCAAGGTCCCCAAGCGCGGCGACCTCACCGAGGACGACGCGATGGCGCTGCTGGTGGAGGCCACGCTGGAGTGGCTGGTGCGCGAGGTGCTGACGGACTGACCGGTGAGCTGGGGGCCGCCGGGAATGCCGGCGTACGACGGTGACGTTGTGCCCCACGTGATGGCACTGCTGGAACCCACCGACGAGCGGGTCCACCCGACCGCTCCGGGGCTAGGCTGGGACACGATGACTGACAGCCTCCTGCCGCCGGACGAGCCGGTTGACCTCGCGACCGAGTCCGACGCCGAGCGGTCCGCCCGCTTCGAGCGCGACGCGCTGCCCTTCCTCGACCAGCTCTACTCGGCGGCGATGCGGATGACCCGCAACCCCGCCGACGCCGAGGACCTGGTGCAGGAGACGTTCGCCAAGGCCTACTCCTCCTTCCACCAGTTCAAGCCGGGCACCAACCTCAAGGCCTGGCTCTACCGCATCCTGACCAACACCTTCATCAACAGCTACCGCAAGAAGCAGCGCCAGCCGCAGCAGTCGATGTCCGAGGACGTCGAGGACTGGCAGCTCGCCCGGGCGGAGTCGCACTCCTCGACGGGCCTGAAGTCCGCGGAGACCGAGGCGCTCGAGCACCTCCCCGACAGCCAGGTGAAGGACGCCCTGCAGCGCCTCCCCGAGGAGTTCCGCCTGGCGGTCTACCTCGCCGACGTCGAGGGGTTCGCCTACAAGGAGATCGCCGAGATCATGGAGACGCCGATCGGGACGGTGATGTCGCGGCTGCACCGCGGCCGCCGACAGCTGCGCGACATGCTCACCGACTACGTGCGAGCCAACGACCTGCTGCCCGCCTCGAGCCTGCCCGGGGAGGGGTCGTGATGAGCGAGCACACCCACCACCACGACCACGAGCCCAGCGCCAGCGAGTGCGCCGACTTCCTCGAGCGCATCGTCTACTTCCTCGACAACGAGCTCGACGAGGCCGACTGTGCCGTGGTGCGGATGCACCTCGACACCTGCAACCCCTGCCTGGAGAAGTACGACCTCCAGCGCACGGTGAAGTCCGTCGTGGCCCGCTCCTGCTCGGAGTCCGCCCCCGACGACCTGCGGGCCCGGGTCATGATGCGCGTCCGCGAGGTCCAGATCCGGATCTCCGAGACCTGAACCGTCACGCAGCAGCACTGACGCAAGAACCCCCGGGCCCTGTGGGCTCCGGGGGTTCGGCGCGTCTGGCGCGGAGGTTCGTCGACCTCGCTCAGGCGTTGGGGCGCTTGCCGTGGTTCGCGCCCTTCTTCTTGCGAGCGCGGCGCTTGCGACCGGTCTTGCCCATGGTGATCTCCTCGGAATAGTCGTCGGCCCGTGCACAGGCCAGCGGCCAGTCTCCCAAATGCCGTAGCCGAGATGAAATCGGGCTCTCCCGAGCGCTGCTCAGGAGCCGGTGAGCCGGCCCATGAACCGCTCGGCGTCGACGACCACCCGGGTCACCTCGCCGGTCGCCACGACCTTGCCGGGCCGCCCCTGCGGGGTGTCCGAGGCGTGCCGGGCGCTCACGGTCAACCGGTGCAGCCGTCCGTCGACGTGGGTCACCGAGGCGGAGGCCTCCACGACCGCGCCCAGCGGGCTGGGCGCCTGGTGCTCGAGCTCCACGCGGGTCCCCACGCTGGTCTCGCCCTCGCGCAGGTCCGGGGCCAGTGCAGCGCAGGTCGCGGCCTCGAGCCAGGCGAGCAGGCGCGGGGTGCCCAGGACCGGGAGGTCGCCGGACCCCACCGCCTGCGCGGTGTCGTCCTCGCCCACGGTGAAGCGCAGCGTGGCGGTCAGGTCGGTGCGGTCGGTCATGGGGTCCCTCCCAGGGTGGTGCCGAAGGCGATCAAGTGGACGTCGGGTACCGGGCTCCAGTCCCGCTCGGGCAGCCGGGTGAAGCCGTGACGGGCGTAGAGCCGGTGCGCCGCGGCCATCTCCACCAGCGAGGACAGCACGACCGCCCGTGCGTCCGCACGTCGGTAGTGGTCCAGGACGTGCTCGACCAGCGCCGCCCCCACGCCCTGGCCCTGCGCCCCCGGCGCCACCGAGAGCATCCGGAACTCGCCCTCGTCGGGTCGGGCGATCTCCCGCCACGGGGAGCCGACCGGGCAGGTCGTCACGCTGCCGAGCACCTCGGCCGGGCCGTGCCCGTCGTCGCTGACCGCGACCCACAGCTCGGCCTGCTCGGCCCGCGCGGCTGCGTCGCGTAGGCGGGCGGCGTAGGGGTCCTCAGGGCCCAGCAGGAAGGGTGAGTACGCCGCCACGGTGACCTCGCCGACGGCGGCGAGGTCGGCCGGGGCGGCCCGTCGGATCTGCACCGGCGAGCGGTCAGATGCCGAAGGTGTTGCGGGGGTAGGCCGCGTCGACGTCGGTGATGACGTTGACGAGGTAGGGCACCCCCGAGGCGAACGCGCGGTCCAGGGCCGGGCCGATCTGGCGCGGGTCGGTGACCGTCTCGCCGGCACCGCCCAGCGCCTTGACGACCTCGTCGTAGCGGGTCTGCTTCGCCAGGTCGGCCGCCACGTCGTAGCCGTAGAGCATCTGCATCGGGCCCTTCTCCAGGCCCCAGGCGGAGTTGTTGCCCATCACCATGACGACCGGCAGGCCGTGGCGGACCAGGGTGTCGACGTCGAGCAGGGAGAAGCCCGCCGCGCCGTCGCCGAGCAGCAGCACCACCTGCGCGGAGGGTCGGGCCAGACGGGCCGCGATCGCCGCGCCCAGGCCGGCGCCCAGGCAGCCGTAGGGCCCGGGGTCCAGCCAGCCGCCGGGCCGCTTGGGCTCGACGAACTTGCCGGCGAAGGACACGAAGTCGCCGCCGTCGCCGATCACGACGGCGTCGTCGGCCAGTCGCGGGACCAGCTCGCCGTAGATGCGGGCGGGGTGCACCGGGTCGGCCTCGGCGGTCAGCAGCGCGGCGTCGCGCTCGGCCGCGGCGCGCGCGGTCTCCTGCAGGGTGCTGCTCCACCCGGCGTACGACGTGCGGCCGCGGCGGTCGACCGCGGCGAGGATGCCGTCGAGGCAGGCCGTGAGGTCGCCGGCGACCGAGGCCGCCATCGTGGCGTGCCCGCTCACCTGGGCGGGGGAGTCGGCGACGTGCACGACCTTCGCCGGCTCCGCGCCATCCTTGCCGCCGAAGACGCCGTAACCGAGCCGGAAGTCCAGCGGGGTGCCGACGACGACGACCAGGTCGGCGGTGCCGAGCGCCTGGCCGCGGGCCTTGGTGGCCAGCAGCGGGTGGCCGCCGGGGACGATGCCGCGCCCCATGCCGTTGGTGATGGCCGGCACGCCCAGCTCCTCGACCAGGCGCAGCGCGGCCTCCTCGGCGCCGTCGGCCCACACGTCGGTGCCCAGGACCAGCACCGGCCGTGAGGCCCCGACCAGGAGGTCCGCGATGGTGTCCAGCGCGTCGGTGTCGGGGTCCTGGCCGCGGGAGGGGCCGCCGGGGGCCAGCTCACCGGCGGAGGCGTTGAAGAGCTCGTCCATCGGGACGTCGACGAAGACCGGGCCGCGGTGCGAGGAGCGGGCGACGGTGAAGGCCTCGTGCATGCCACCGAGCACGTCGCCTGCGGTGGGGATCGTGCGCGCGAGCTTGGAGACCGGCTCGAAGATGGGCGGCTGGTCGAGCTCCTGGAGCGACCCGGTGCCCCAACGGTTCTGCGGGGCGCGACCGCCGACGACCACCATCGGGGAGCCGGCGAACTGCGCCTGCGCCACGGCGCTCACGCCGTTGGTGACGCCGGGGCCGGCGGTCAGGACAGCCAGGCCGGGGACCCGGGTCAGCTTGCCGGTCGCCTCGGCCGCGAACGCCGCGGTCTGCTCGTGGCGCACGTCGAGCAACCGCATCGGCGGGTCGGCCTGCACCGCACCGTCGTAGAGCGGGAACACGTGGGCCCCGGACAGGGTGAACATGGTCTCCACGCCGTGGGCACGTGCCACGGCGACGGCCAGCGCACCGGCGTGGCCCTCGAGCTGCGTCATGTGGCGCACGTTACCCGGCGGTCACCTCCGGCGGGGGAGGGTTCAGTGCGCGTCGGGGGCGAGCGTCCACGGGTTGGAGCGACGCAGGGCCTCGACCAGCACCAGCAGCAGGTCGCTGCGGACCGTCGGCGGTCGCGGGCCGATCGCCAGCTGGAGGTAGAGCGCGCGCAGGAACGCCTCGGGGTTGGCCGAGCGGGAGTAGGGATCGGCGTCCTCGCCGGGCCCGTGCGTCGCGGCCGCGGCGACCCGGTTGACCCAGGGCTCGACCACCGTCATCGGCACCAGGTCCCGACGCAGCACCTGGACCACGGTGAGGGCCAGGCGGTCGGGCTCGCCGCTGGCCCACGAGGTGGTGGCGGGGCGCAGCAGCCGGTCGGCCACCACGTCGAGGAGGACGGTCAGCTCGGGGGTGTGCAGGTGGGGGGAGCAGGCCAGCGTGCCCAACGCGTCGGCACCGTGCGCCACGGCGTGCGCCCAGCCCTTGCCGGGCACGAACCCGCGCAGGTCCTCCTCGCGCAGCAGCCAGGTGGCCAGCCGGTCGCCCCATTCCAGGATCTTGCCGCCGGGCACCAGCGGGCGCTGGTTGTCACGCGCGATGCAGGCGCCGAGCACCAGGGCGGAGAAGGAGCGGCGGAAGACCGAGTCGTCGTCGGTCTCGCCCAGGCCGGTGGAGAGGCCGGCGGCCATGCCGTCCCCGAGCCCGCCGAGCAGGTCGTCGTAGACCCCGCGGGACACCCAGGTCGCCAGGGTGGGGAAGGCGGTGCCGTCGCGCAGGACCGGGTCCGGGTCGCCCAGCATCCGGGTCAGCTCAGCGGTGAGGTCCCCGAGCGGTCGGTCGGTCGGTACGGCCATGTCGTCGGCCAGCACCTGCTTCCAGTAGCTCCCCGAGACGCTCCCCGTCATGGTGCGAATCCTGCCACCCGACGACGACATCGCGAACCTCGGACCTAGGCTCGCCCCGTGACCTCGCTGACCGAGCTCGTCCGCAGCCACACCGACCTCGACGCGGCCGACGTGGCGTGGTTGCAGCTGCTGCAGGCGGACTGGCAGATCATCGCCGACCTGTCCTTCGCCGACCTGGTGCTCTGGCTCCCGGACAGGGGCGGGGCGGGCTTCTGGGCGGCGGGACAGATGCGGCCCACGACCGCCCCGACGGCGTACGTCGACGACGTCATCGGCACGTTCGTGCCCGTTGGGCGACGACCCCTGCTCGACCAGGCGCTGGAGCAGGGGCGGCTCGTGCGCGAGGGCGACCCGGAGTGGCGCGACGAGGTGCCCGTGAGGGTTGAGACGATCCCGGTCCGCCACGGAGGCCGCGTGATCGCCGTGGTCGCGCGCAACACCAACCTGCTCGGGGTCCGCACGCCCAGCCGGCTCGAGCTGTCCTACCTCCAGACCGCCGCCGACCTGACCCGGATGATCGCGGCCGGGCACTTCCCGGCCACCGGGCAGCGCAGCGACCACGCGGACTCCCCGCGGGTGGGTGACGGCTTCGTCCGCGTCGACGCGGAGGGCAAGGTGGTCTACGCCAGCCCCAACGCACAGTCGGTCTTCCGGCGGCTGGGGCTGCACGGTGACCTCGCCGGGCACCGCCTCGTCGACCTCACCCGGTCGCTGGTGCCCTCGCGACGCCGGCCCGACGAGGAGACGTTGAGCGCGGTGATGGGCGGCCGCGCCCATCGCGACACCGAGTTCTCCACCGACGGCGTGGCGCTCATCGCGCGCTCGATCCCGCTGCGCCCCGAGGGCGAGCACATCGGCGCGCTGGTCCTGGTGCGCGACGTGACCGACCTGCGCCGACGCGACCGGGAGCTGATCACCAAGGACGCGACCATCCGCGAGATCCACCACCGCGTGAAGAACAACCTGCAGACGGTCGCCGCGCTGCTGCGCCTGCAGGCCCGGCGCATCGAGGCCCCGGAGGCCAAGGCCGCGCTCGAGGAGGCCGTGCACCGGGTGGGGTCGATCGCGATCGTGCACGAGACGCTCAGTCAGGCCGTCGAGGAGGACGTCGACTTCGACGAGATCGCCGACCGGCTCTGCGGGATGGTCGCCGAGGTCACGGCGATGGCGGGGCGGGTGCGGATCCGCCGTCAGGGCTCCTTCGAGCGGCTGCCGTCGGAGACGGCGACGCCGCTGGCGATGGTCCTCACCGAGGTGCTGCAGAACGCCGTCGAGCACGGGTACGACGCGGACCGCTCGCTCCAGCACCGCTCGCCGGAGCCCGGGGACCCCGAGGGGGAGGCGTCCGGCACGATCACCGTGGAGGTGGCTCGGGGCGACGACCGGCTGGAGGTCGCGGTCGTCGACGACGGGCGTGGGCTGCCCGACGGCTTCACCCTCGACGGCTCGACCAACCTGGGCCTGTCCATCGTCCGCACGCTCGTGGAGTCCGAGCTCGGCGGGCGGCTCACGCTGGGGCCGGCCGACGGGGGCGGGACCCGCGCAGGGATCGACCTCCCCGTCGAGTGAGGCCGTGGCGCGGGTCGGGGCTCAGGCGGTGCGGACGCGGGCGCGGGAGGTGCGACGCTTCAGGGCACGCCGCTCGTCCTCGCTGAGGCCACCCCAGACCCCGTGGTCCTGGCCGGCCTCGAGAGCCCACTGCAGGCACTGCTCGCGCACGTCGCAGCGACGGCAGACCTGCTTGGCCTCCTCGATCTGGAGGATCGCGGGACCCGTGTTGCCGATCGGGAAGAAGAGTTCGGGGTCCTCGTCGAGGCAGGCGGAACGGTGGCGCCAATCCATGGCTGGGGTATCCCTCTTTCCTTCTACGTCCGGGCAAGCCAGGGGTGGCAGGGCCTGCGGCGCTGTCGCCGGGTGGTCGTGGCACGCCGGTGGGCATGCAGGAGTTGACTCAACCTCAAGCGCAGCGACCAGCGTGGCAAGGATTGGATCGCTAAACAAGCCCCTACTGCGCTAAGCATTGGTTTCCTACGTCACAACCGTGTTTCGCGGAGATGTCGCGCGGGCCGTGCTATGGCCGGTGTCCCGGCCCCGGCGACCTCCGCCGGGCGACCCGGAGCCGGCGACTAGTGTCTCCCTCCGTGGACGACGCCGCCCCGGACCCGACCGGCCAGACCGCTCCTGACGGCCAGAACCGGCCCGCCCCCCTGGTGGTGGCGGCCAGCATCGGGGCGCTGGAGGGCCTCGCACTGCTGCTGCTCGCGGTGCTGGAGGCGGCCAGCGTGGACTCCGAGCGGCTCTCGCTCGGCATCTCGACGGCGGTCTTCTTCGCCCTGACCGGTGGCGCGGTGCTGGGCTGCTCGTGGGGGCTGCTGCGGCTGTCCGGGTGGGCGCGGGGCCCGCTGCTCCTGGCCCAGCTGATCGCGCTGGGCCTGGCCTGGAACCTCAAGGACGCACCGCTGGTCGCACTGGTCCTGGTCGGCTCGGCGCTGGTGGCGTTGGCCGGGATGCTCCACCCCGACACGATGCGGGCGCTGGGGACCCTCCCCGACGACCGGCCCCAGGACGACCGCCGGGGCTAGTGCGGGCTACCCCGGGCTATACCTGGGTTACCCGGGCTACTCCGCGTTCTGCAGGGAGGCCCGCAGCTGCTCCAGGGTGCGGTTGAGCAGCCGGGAGACGTGCATCTGGGAGACGCCGATCTCCTCGGCGATCTGGCTCTGGGTCATGTTCTTGAAGAAGCGCAGCAGCAGGATCTTCTTCTCGCGCGCGCCGAGCTGGTCGAGCAGGGGCTTGATCGACTCGCGCACCTCGACGTGCTCGAGCCCGGCGTCGACCTCGCCGAGCGCGTCGAGCATGGACGCCGCGCCGTCGTCGGAGTCGTCGGAGGCGTCCAGGGAGAGCGTGGAGTAGGCGTTGGAGGACTCGATGCCCTCCACGATCTCCTCGACCGTGCAGCCGATGTGGCCCGCGAGCTCGGCGGCCGTGGGGGAGCGACCCAGGGACTGGGTCAGCTCGGCGGTCGCGGTGCCGATCTGCATGCGCAGCTCCTGCAACCGGCGGGGGACCCTGATGGCCCAGCCCTTGTCGCGGAAGTAGCGCTTGATCTCGCCGATGATGGTGGGCGTGGCGTAGGTCGAGAACTCCACGCCGCGGCCGGTGTCGAAGCGGTCGACGCTCTTGATCAGTCCGATCGTGCCGACCTGGACGAGGTCCTCGAAGGGCTCGCCGCGGTTGCGGAAGCGTCGGGCGCAGTGCTCGACCAGGGGCAGGTGGAGGCGGACCAGGGCGTCGCGGGCGGCCTCGCGGCTGGCGGCGGAGGCGCCCTCGTCGAGGAAGTCGGCGAACAGCTCGGCGCTGCGTCGGCGGGTCTCCTCGATGCTCTGCCGGCGCACGTCCGCGGCCTCGGTGGCCTCGGGCGGGTCCGGGACGTCGGGAAGGGCGACGTCGGGCAGCGGGGTGGCCGGGGTGTCCGGGCCGGGGGCCGCGGACACGATCACGCGCCCGTGGCGGCGTCGGGGGTCATCACGAGGGTGACGACCAGCTCGCCCTCGGCGGTGCTGACGGTGGCGCTGCTGGCCAGGGTGGTCAGCACCTGCCAGGCGAAGGAGTCGTGGTCCGGAGGGGAGGGTTGCGAGGCGCCGACGGCCACCGAGACGGTGAGCCGGCCCGGCGCGAGCACGAAGCGACCGGTGAGGTCGGTGCCCGGGTCGGCCTCCGGCAGCACCATCGCGCAGGCCTCGCCGACCGCCATCCGGAGGTCCTCGATGTCGTCGATGGTGAAGTCGAGCCGGGCCGCGAGCCCGGCGGTGAGGGTGCGGAGCACGGACACGTAGGCGCCGTCCGCGGGCAGGCGCAGCTCGACGTCGGGACGTGCGCCCGACGGGTCGGTGTGACCGGGCAGTGTCATGCAGCAGTCCTCAGGGGGTGCGGTGGGATGCGGAGGAAGGGTGGTCGGCCGGCCCGGTGGGGCCGGCCGACCGGTCGCGTGGCGCGACTCAGGCCTTCTTGGTCTCCCAGAAGATCTCGGCGATCTCGTCGATCTTGGCCAGCAGCTGGTCGGCGACCTCGGCGTCCATCGTGCCCTTGGTGCCGGAGGCGCCGGCGAGCTTGGTGGCCTCGTTCACCAGCGTGTGCAGCTGGGGGTACTTCTCGAAGTGCGGCGGCTTGAAGTAGTCGGTCCACAGCACCCACAGGTGGTGCTTGACCAGCTCCGAGCGCTGCTCCTTGATCAGGACCGCGCGGGTCTTGAAGTCGGGGTCGTCGCTGTCATTGGCCTTGGCGATGATCGCCTTGACCGACTCCGCCTCGATGCGGGCCTGGGCGGGGTCGTAGACACCGCACGGCAGGTCGCAGTGGGCCGAGACCTCGATCGTGGGGGCGAACAGCTTCGCGAACATGCGGATCCTCTCGTCGGGTCGTCCGTGTCGAACGCTTGGGACACTACTCTCGTGCACCCACCCTGGCGACGACGACCACCCTCCTGGGCCTCCTGGGCCTCCTGGGCCTCCTGGGCACGACTCGGCTCGGCCCGGCGTCTGGGGCTGGCCCGGGTCCGCGGCGCGTCGATGGCCCCGACCCTCCTCCCGGGGGACCTGCTGGTGGTCGTGCACGGCCGCCCGCCCGTGGCCGGCGACGTGGTGGTCGGGGAGCTGGCCGACGGGACGGTCGCGGTGAAGCGGGCCGTCGAGCGGCGTACGACGGCGAGCGGTGCGGCGGGGTGGTGGCTGCTCAGCGACGACCCGGCGGTCGGCGTGGACTCCCGGCACCGCGGTCCGGTGCCGGAGGAGAGGGTGCGGGCCGTGGTCGTGGGCAGGCTGTGGCCGCGACCCCGGCGGCTGTGATCCATCGCACCCCGAGACGGCCCCCAGGGGGGTCCTGCTGCTGTGCCAGACTGCCCGCCGTGTCCGAGTCGCCGAACACCCCGCAGCCCTTCCGTGCAGCCCACCACCCGCACGAGGGTGACCCCGTCTTCGACCTCCACGTCGGCGGCAAGATGGGGATCTCCTCCACGCCGCTGACCGGCAAGGAGGACCTCTCGCTCGCCTACACCCCCGGTGTGGCGCTGGTCTGCGAGGCCATCGCGGCCGACCCGTCGATGACCCAGCACTACACCTGGGTGCCCAACACCGTCGCCGTGGTCACCGACGGCACCGCCGTCCTCGGCCTGGGCGACATCGGCCCGGCCGCCGCGATGCCGGTCATGGAGGGCAAGGCGGTGCTGTTCAAGCAGTTCGGCGGCGTCGACGGCGTCCCGATCTGCCTCGACACCACCGACACCGACGAGATCATCGAGACCGTCGCGCGGATGGCGCCGAGCTTCGGCGGCATCAACCTCGAGGACATCTCTGCGCCGCGCTGCTTCGAGATCGAGGACCGGCTCAAGGAGCGCCTCGACATCCCGGTCTTCCACGACGACCAGCACGGCACCGCCGTCGTCGCGCTGGCAGCGCTGCAGAACGCGCTCAAGCTCACCGGCCGCGAGTACGCCACCACCCGCGTGGTGATCTCCGGTGCCGGTGCCGCCGGCGTGGCGATCGCCAAGATCCTCATCGAGGCCGGCATCGAGGACATCGCGGTCACCGACCGCAAGGGGGTCGTGCACTCCGGTCGCGACGACCTGACGCCGGTCAAGAAGGCGCTGGCCGAGATCACCGCCGACCGCACGGGACGCTCGGGCACGCTCGCCGAGGCGCTGGACGGCGCCGACGTCTACCTCGGCGTCTCCGGCGGCACCATCCCCGAGGAGGACGTCGCCCGGATGGCCCCGGAGGCGATCATCTTCGCGATGGCCAACCCCACCCCCGAGGTGCACCCCGACATCGCCCACAAGTACGCCCGGATCGTGGCCACGGGTCGCTCGGACTTCCCCAACCAGATCAACAACGTGCTGGCCTTCCCCGGCATCTTCCGCGGCGCCTTCGACGTCCACGCCACCGCGATCACCGAGGGCATGAAGCTCGCGGCCGCCACCGCGCTGGCCGAGCTGGTCGGCGAGGACCTGCGCGAGGACTACGTCATCCCCGGCCCGTTCGACCCGCGCGTGCCCGGCGCCGTCTCCTCGGCCGTGGCCGAGGCGGCGCGGGCCGACGGGGTGGCGCGGCGTTGATCGAGCCTCGGTAGCGTCGCTCCCATGTTCGCCGTCTACGCCGACTCCTTCTCCGCCGACGACCCGCTCTCCGCGCTGCGCGTGGGGGAGCGGCCCGACCCGGTGGCCCCCGACGGGTGGACCACGGTCACCGTCCAGGCGGCCTCGCTCAACCACCACGACGTGTGGTCGCTCAAGGGCGTCGGGCTGAAGGAGGAGTCGCTGCCGATGATCCTTGGCTGCGACGCCGCGGGCTACGACGAGGACGGCCGCGAGGTCGTCGTGCACGCCGTCGTCAGCGACCCGTCGTGGACCGGCGACGAGACCTTGGACCCGCGGCGGTCGCTGCTGTCGGAGCGCCACCAGGGCACCTTCGCCGACAAGGTCGTCGTGCCGCGCCGCAACGTGGTGCCCAAGCCGGCCTCGATGTCCTTCGAGGAGGCCGCCTGCCTGCCGACCGCGTGGCTGACGGCGTACCGCATGCTCTTCACGCGGGGCGGCCTCAAGGCCGGCGACACCGTGCTCGTGCAGGGCGCGGGCGGCGGCGTCGCCACCGCCTGCATCATCCTGGGGCGTGCGGCCGGGCTGAAGGTGCTGGCCACCAGCCGCGATGAGGCCAAGCGGGCCCGGGCGCTGGAGATCGGTGCCCACGAGGTCTTCGAGTCGGGCGCGCGCCTGCCGGTCAAGGTCGACGCGGTCATGGAGACCGTCGGCCGGGCCACGTGGTCCCACTCGATCCGCTCGCTGCGCCCCGGAGGCGCCATCGTCATCTCCGGCACCACCTCGGGCCCGAAGCTCGACGACGCCGAGCTCACCAGGATCTTCTTCCTCCAGCTCTCGGTCGTGGGCTCGACCATGGGCACCCGCGACGAGCTGGCCTCGCTGGTCTCGCTGCTGGACGCCACCGGCGCCCGCCCGCTCGTCGACAGGACACTGCCGATGGAGAAGGCCGCCGACGGCTTCGCCGCGATGGTCGAGGGCGACGTGTTCGGCAAGATCGTCCTGGCCCGGTGACCCGCACGCACCTGCTGACCGGCGCCGGCTCGGGCATCGGCGAGCTGCTCGCCGGCGCCCTGCTCGAGCGCGGTGACGAGGTGCTCGTCGTCGCACGCAGCGCGCAGCGGGCCGAGGAGATGGCCGCCGTGCTTCCCGGCGCCCGGCCGCTCGTCGCCGACCTCGCGTCGCCGGGCGACGCCGAGGCGCTGGACCTGCCGGAGCGGCTCGACTCGGTGGTGCACGCGGCCGGCGTCGTGGAGCTCGGCGCGGTCGCCGACCTGTCGGTGCAGGCCTGGACCGAGCAGCTCCAGGTCAACCTGGTGGCGCCGGCGGTGCTCACGCGGGTCGCCCTGCCGGCGCTGCGAGCGGCCCGGGGCACGGTGGTCCTGGTCAACTCCGGCGCCGGGCTGTTCGCCCACCCGCAGTGGTCGGCGTACGCCGCGTCCAAGCACGGCCTGCGTGCCTTCGCCGACTCCCTGCGCGGCGAGGAGGCCCCGCACGGTGTCCGGGTGAGCTCGGTCTACCCGGGTCGGACGGCCACGCCCATGCAGGAGAAGGTGCACGCCCAGGAGGGCAAGGAGTACGACGCCGCGGACTGGGTCCAGCCCTCGACCGTCGTCGAGGCGATCCTGCACGTCCTCGACCTGCCTGGGGACGCCACGATCCCCGACCTGACCGTCAAGCCGCGCTAGTCGCCGGCCCGGGAGCGCCACTGCAGCGCCCCGATGATGACCATGCGCAGCTGGGTGCGGGCGGTGGCGGCGATCTGCTCCTCCATCGCCGGGCGCCCGGCGGCGGCGATGAGGGACTCCGCGGTGGAGACCATCGCGTGCACGATGAGGTTGGACAGGATCCGCAGGTCCTCGCCGCTCCACGCGTCGGTGCCCGGGATCCGGGCGAGGTCGGTGGCCAGCTCGCGCTCGCACAGGTCGATCTCGTGCCGGATCGCGTCGCGCACGGCCGGCGGCCCGGCGGTGCGCTCGCGGGCGATGAAGGCGAAGTGCGCACGCTGCCGGGCCACGTGCTCGACCAGGATCTCGACCGAGCGGTCGACGATGACCGCGAAGGAACCGGAGAAGTCGCGGTCCATCCGGCGCACGTCGCGCAGCATGGCGCGCAGCGAGGCGAAGGACTCGTCGACCAGGGTCATGCCGAGGGACTCGATCGACTCGAAGTGCCGGTAGAAGCCGGTGGGCACGATGCCGACGCGTCCGGCGACCTGGCGCAGGGAGAGGGCGACGAGGCTGGAGTCCTCGCACAGCTCGAGGGCCGCGTCGAGGATCGCGCGTCGGGTGCGCTCCTTGCGCTCGAGTCGGCTCTCGGGGCGGGTCTCGCTCACCGGCCCAGCGTATCGGTCCGGCAGTTCGTCCTGTCAGTGCACGTGTGTCCACGCTCACGGGGTGGGGTGGTCGGCGTCACCGGCGTGGTTCTTGACCTTCGCAAGAGGACTCCCGCAACATTGAGTGCACGGACGTTCACCCACGACAGGAGATGTCATGAGCTTCGCCGGCACCATCCTCCGCTCCCGCGCGGTCGCCGCACTCACCTCCCCGCACGGCGTGGACCGCTACCTCGAGCAGATCAACCCGATGTGGGCGGCGAACGAGGTCCGCGCCCGCGTCCTCTCGGTCCACCGCGAGACCGGCGGTGAGCACCCGGTCGCCACGATCACCCTCCAGCCGACGAGCACCTGGCGCGGTCACCGTGCCGGGCAGTACGTCCAGGTCGGCGTCGACCTGCCGGGCAGCCGCCGCACCACCCGCTGCTTCACGATCTCCTCGGCCGCCTCGCTGCCGGGGGAGACCATCACGATCACCGTCCGCGCGCAGGGCGAGGCCCGTCCCGGCCAGTCGGTCTCGCGCTGGCTGGTCGAGCGCGCCCAGCCCGGCGACATCGTCCACCTCTCGCAGGCCGAGGGCGACTTCGTGCTCGAGGAGAGCCCGGCCACCCCCACCAACAACCACCTGCTCTTCCTCACCGGCGGCTCGGGCATCACCCCGGCCATGGCGATCCTGCGCACCCTGCTGCGCGACGGGTACGACGGTCGCGCCGGCCGCCGCGTCACCTTCCTGCACTACGCCCGCTCGGCCGAGGACCAGATCTTCGCCGACGAGCTGGCCGGGATCGCCGCGGCCGACAACGACGTCGACGTCGTGCTGCGCCACGGCAGCGTGTTCAGCGAGTTCGAGCTGCGTCGCCTCGTGCCGGCGTACGCCGAGACCGACACGTGGGCCTGCGGCCCGGGCCCGATGCTGGACCTGGTCCGCGAGGCGTACGCCGACTCGACCCGCCTGCGCACCGAGCTGTTCAACGTGGCCAGCGTGGTGCCCTCGGGTGCCGCCGAGGGCGACGTCGCCTTCTCCCGGGCGGGCAGGCAGGCCGCCAACACCGGTGCCACTCTGCTGGAGCAGGCCGAGGCGCTCGGTCTGCGCCCGACCTCCGGCTGCCGGATGGGCATCTGCTTCTCCTGCACCGCCACCAAGTCCAGCGGCACCGTCCGCAACGTCCTCACCGGCGAGGAGTCCTCGCTGCCCGACGAGGAGGTCCGTGTCTGCGTCTCGGCCCCCGTCGGTGACTGCGTCGTCGACCTCTGACGCCGAGACGTCACTCGCGCACGCTCCACCCGTCACTCCCGCACGCTCCGCCCTCGCCCCTCCGATCGAAGGGAACACCTGATGACCACCACCCAGGCAGCACCCACCACCGGCCCCACCACCGGCCCCGTCTCCAGCAAGGTCCCGCTCACGCCCGAGCAGCTCAAGGCGTTCGGCGAGGAGATGGACGCGATCCGCCAGCGCGTCCTGGCCGACCTCGGCGAGGCCGACGCGGAGTACATCCGCAAGGTAGTGAAGTACCAGCGCGGCCTCGAGGTCGCCGGCCGCGCGATGTTCTACCTGCCCCCCGCCTGGCCGCTGGCCGTCGCCGCGCTCTCGCTGTCGAAGATCCTCGACAACATGGAGATCGGCCACAACGTCATGCACGGCCAGTACGACTGGATGGGCGACCCGGGCCTGAACTCGCGGATGTTCGACTGGGACACCGTGTGCCCCGGTGAGCAGTGGAAGTACTCCCACAACTACATCCACCACACCTTCACCAACATCCTGGGCAAGGACCGCGACATCGGCTACGGCATCCTGCGGATGGACGAGGACCAGAAGTGGCGGCCCTACTACCTGGGCAACCCGGTCTACGCGTTCCTGCTGATGGTGCTGTTCGAGTGGGGCGTGGCCCTGCACGACCTCGAGGTCGAGAACATCGTGTCCGGCAAGCGCAAGCTCGAGGACAACAAGCCGCTCTACCCCGGGCTGATGCGCAAGATCCGCCGCCAGGCGCTCAAGGACTACCTGCTCTTCCCGGCACTGACCGGCCCGCTGTTCCCGCTGACCTTCGCGGGCAACGCGGTCGCCAACCTGGTGCGCAACGTGTGGGCGTTCAACATCATCTTCTGCGGCCACTTCCCGGCCGGGGTCGAGACGTTCACCGAGGAGGAGTGCCGCGACGGTGAGGACGGTCAGGAGACCAGGGGGCACTGGTACTACCGCCAGGTCCTCGGCTCGGCCAACATCTCCGGCGGCCCGCTCTTCCACGTCATGAGCGGCAACCTGTCCCACCAGATCGAGCACCACCTCTTCCCCGACCTGCCGGCGCGCCGCTACCCCGAGGTCGCCGAGGAGGTCAAGGAGATCTGCCAGCGCTACGGGCTGCCCTACAACACCGGCCCGCTGCACAAGCAGGTCGGCAGCGTGTTCGCCAAGATCTGCCGCCTCGCGCTCCCCGGCCGTCGTACGCCGAAGGCGACCCCGGCCGCGGGCTCCGACGTGGCCGCGGCGGCCGCCTGACCCGCCGCCGGATCCAGCCCGTGAGGCACGACACCTGGCCCGCCGCCCCGCGGCGGGCCAGACTGTCCCCATGACCAGCGGCCCCACCGGCAAGGACCGGATCAGCAAGGCGGAGATCGGCAAGGACGCGGTGCAGAGCACCGTCGAGGCGACCGCCCACACCGTCGGTGAGGTCGCCGGCATCCTCACCTCCGCGGTCAAGGACGTCGCCGGCGCGATCGGCGGCCTGGCCACCGAGGTGTTCGAGATCCGCGACGCCGCGAAGCGGGCCGCCGAGCAGCAGGAGCCGCCGGCGCCCGAGGAGCTGGACTAGCCGAAGGTCATCCGGAAGCCGGTCTGGCGGAACGACGCCAACCGGCGGGCTCCGGCCAGCCAGCCCAGCGGCCCGTCCGGGGCGATCTCCCAGGCCGAGCGGCACGGTGCGGCCTTCGCGGACCCGGTGAGCGTGGCTGTGACGGGGTCGACGTGGTCGTCGATGGGCGGCTGCCAGGTGGCGCCCTTGAAGCGCACCCGGGGCACGGCGTGCGAGGCGTCGGTGAAGCGGGCCCGGACCACGGGTCGTCCCTCCACGTCCACCGACCACGACGTGCGCTCGCGCACGGTCCCGCGCTCGCTGGTGCGGCGGAAGTCGGCGAGCTCCTTCGGAATCGCCCACAGCCCCCGACCGCCGGCCACCGAGGCGGGGGAGTCGACCCAGATGTCGGTGATCGACACCGCCCTGACGGGGGCCTTCACGACCCGCGCCACCAGCAGCTCGGAGTAGGTGAGGGGGCTGGGCTCCTCGTAGGACACCAGCGCGACGCCGTACACACCGCGCGGGCGCAGGGCGTCCACGTCGTGCCCGACCCGAAACAGCGACAACCACAGCTGGCCGTCCATCGTCCACGGCGCGGGCGGGTACGTCGGGGTGTCGGCGTCGGGGCTGCCGACGTCGGGGGACTGGTCGAGCGAGGTCATGCCCAGCACCCTAGAGCGAGAGGGCCCGTGACGAGAACAGGTTCTCGTCACGGGCCCTCTCGTCGTACGACGGTGTGGACTCAGTCCTCCGGGTCGTCGAGCCTCGCCAGCCACGTCGCGAGGCGCTCCACGGCCGACTCGTGCTCGGGGTGGACGTCGGTGAACGCCTGGAGCTGCTCGGCGAGCCAGCCCAGGGTGACCTCCTCGTCACCCCGGCGCGAGACCAGCTCCTCGATGCCGCGGTCGGTGAAGTACATCAGCGTCCCCGTCAGGCGAACGCCTGGTCGAGCAGCTCCTTCTGCTCGGCCTGGTGACGCTTGACGGTGCCGACCGACGGCGAGGACGACTCGGGCCGGGTGACCGGCACGACGGTGGCGTCGACCTCGGACCAGGCGTTGAGCGCGTAGTGCGGCCAGGGGCCGTTGTTGCGCGGCTCGTCCTGCACCCACCGGACCTCCTTGAGGTGGGGGTAGCGGGCGATCTCGGCCTTGATGTCGTCGAGCGGACGCGGGTAGAGCTGCTCGATGCGCGCGATGGCGAAGCGCTCGGGGTTCTCCCGCTTGGCCCGGTCCACCATGAGGTCCCAGGTGACACGACCGCTGCACAGCAGCAGGGTGTCGACCTTCTGCGGGTCCGCGTCGGCATCGCCGATGAAGGGGCGGAACGAGCCCGAGGTGAACTCCTCGGGCGTCGAGGCGGCCTCCTTGCGCTTGAGCATCGACTTCGGCGTGAAGACGATCAGCGGGCGGTGCTCCTCGCCGAGCGAGTGGTGTCGCAGCAGGTGGAAGTAGGAGGCCGGCGTGGACGGCTGGGCGACCACGAACGCCTCGTCGGCGGCCATCTGCAGGAACCGCTCGATGCGCGCGGAGGAGTGGTCGGGGCCCTGGCCCTCGTAGCCGTGCGGCAGCAGCAGCACGACGCCGGAGTCCTGGCGCCACTTGGTCTTGCCGCTGGTGATGAACTCGTCGATCACCGTCTGCGCGCCGTTGACGAAGTCACCGAACTGCGCCTCCCACAGCACCAGCGCCTCGGGACGGGCCACGGAGTAGCCGTACTCGAAGCCCAGCGCGGCGTACTCCGAGAGCAGCGAGTCGTAGACGTAGAACTTGGCCTGGTCCTCGGTGAGCGAGGACAGCGGGGTCCACTCGTCGGCGTTCCTGCGGTCGATGATGGTGGCGAAGCGGGACACGAAGGTGCCGCGACGGGAGTCCTGGCCGGCCAAGCGGACCGGACGGCCCTCCATCAGCAGCGAGCCGAAGGCGAGGATCTCGCCGGTGCCCCAGTCGATGGGGCCCTCGGTGATCGACGTGGCGCGACGCTGCAGCTGCGGCATCACCTTCGGGTGGACGGTGAAGCCCTCGGGCGGGGTGACGTAGGCGTCGGAGATCCGCTTGAGGACGTCGAGGTCGACCGAGGTGCGGGTCTCGCCGGCGGGCTTGTCGGGGTAGTCGGGGACCGTGGTCCAGCCCGAGGGCTGGCTGGTGGCCTCGCGCACCTCGGTGAAGACCCGCTCCAGCTGCTGCTGGTAGTCCTTGAGGACCTGCTCGGCCTCCTCGATCGTGATGTCGCCACGACCGATGAGGGACTCGGTGTAGAGCTTGCGCACCGAGCGCTTCTGCTCGATCAGGTCGTACATCAGCGGCTGGGTGTACGACGGGTCGTCGCCCTCGTTGTGACCGCGGCGGCGGTAGCACACCAGGTCGATGACGACGTCCTTGTGGAAGGCCTGGCGGTACTCGAAGGCCAGCCGCGCGACGCGGATGCAGGCCTCGGGGTCGTCGCCGTTGACGTGGAAGATCGGCGCCTGGACCATCCGGGCCACGTCGGTGCAGTACAGCGAGGAGCGCGAGGAGCCCGGCGAGGTGGTGAAGCCGACCTGGTTGTTGACGATCACGTGGACGGTGCCGCCGGTGCGGTAGCCGCGCAGCTGGGAGAGGTTGAGCGTCTCCGCGACGACGCCCTGGCCGGCGAAGGCTGCGTCGCCGTGGACCAGCATCGGCAGGACGGGGTACTCCAGCCCGCGGTCCAGCACGTCCTGCTTGGCGCGGGCGATGCCCTCGAGGACCGGGTCGACGGCCTCGAGGTGGGAGGGGTTGGCCGCGACCGAGACCTTCACCGTCGAGCCGGTCTCGGCGGTGAACTCGCCCTCGGCGCCGAGGTGGTACTTCACGTCGCCGGAGCCCTGGACGGTGCGCGGGTCGATGTTGCCCTCGAACTCCCGGAAGATCTGGGAGTAGTTCTTGCCGACGATGTTGGCCAGCACGTTGAGGCGGCCGCGGTGGGCCATGCCGATGGTGACCTCGTCGAGGCCCGCCTCCGCGGCGGCCTCGCAGATCTCGTCGATCACCGGGACGGTGGTCTCGCCACCCTCGAGCGAGAAGCGCTTCTGGCCGACGAACTTCGTCTGCAGGAAGGTCTCGAAGGCCTCGGCCTGGTTGAGCTTGAGCAGGATGCGCAGCTGCTCCTCGCGGGGCGGCTTCACGTGCGGCTGCTCGATGCGTTCCTGGAGCCACCGGCGCTGCTCGGGGTCCATGATGTGCATGTACTCGATGCCGGTCGTGCGGCAGTAGGAGTCGCGCAGGATCCCCAGGATCGAGCGCAGCTTCATGAAGCGACGGCCCTCGCCGCCGAAGGAGCCGGTGGCGAACTCGCGGTCGAGGTCCCACAGGGTCAGCCCGTGGTTCTCGATCTCGAGGTCGGGGTGGGTGCGCTGGCGGTACTCCAGGGGGTCGGTGTCGGCCATCAGGTGGCCGCGCACGCGGTAGGCGTGGATCAGCTCGAGGATCCGGGCCTGCTTGGAGATCTCGTCGTCGTGGGACGTCGCGATGTCCGCGCCCCAGCGGATCGGCTGGTAGGGGATGCGCAGCGAGCGGAAGATCTCGTCGTAGAAGCCGTCCTGGCCCAGCAGCAGCTGGTGGACGCGCTTGAGGAACTCACCGGACTGCGCGCCCTGGATGACGCGGTGGTCGTAGGTCGAGGTCAGGGTCATGACCTTCGAGATGGCGTTGCGGGCGATGGCCTCCTCCGAGGCGCCCTGCCACTCGGGCGGGTACTCCATCGCGCCGACGCCGATGATGGCGCTCTGACCGGTCATCAGGCGCGGCACCGAGTGGTTGGTGCCGAGGCCGCCGACGTTGGTCAGCGAGATCGTGGTGCCCTGGAAGTCCGCGACGGTCAGCTTGCCGTCGCGGGCCTTGGTGACGACGTCCTCGTAGGCGGTCCAGAAGCCGGCGAAGTCCATCGTCTCGCAGGCCTTGATGCTGGGGACGAGCAGCTGGCGCGTCTCGCCCTTCTTGATGTCGATGGCCAGACCGAGGTTGATGTGCGCCGGCGTGACCAGGTTGGGCTTGCCGTCGACCTCGGCGTAGGCGTTGTTCATCTCCGGCATCGACTTCAGCGCCTTGACCAGCGCGTAGCCGATCAGGTGGGTGAAGGAGACCTTGCCGCCGCGCGCACGCGCGAGGTGGTTGTTGATGACGGTGCGGTTGTCCCACAGCAGCTTGACCGGCACCGAGCGGATCGACGTGGCGGTCGGGACGGTCAGGGACACGTCCATGTTCTGCGCCGTACGGGCCGGGGCGCCGCGCAGGACGGTGTACGTCGGCTCGTCGCTGGCCTCGGCCTTCGCGGCCGGCTTGGTCTCCTTGGGCATGGGCGAGGAGGTGCCCTTGCTGACCTCGGCGGCCTTGCTCTCCGGGCGAGGCTTGGCGACCGGTGCGGGAGCCTTGGCGGGCTCCGGGCTCTTCGACTCGGGCTTCGACTCGGGCTTGGTCTCGGTCCTCGCCGCAGGCTTCTCGCTCTTCTGGGCGGGCGCGGCGGCCGGCTTCGAGGGCGCCGGGGCCGCCTTCGGGGAGGAGCCGTTCGAGGCGGAGCCGCTGGTCGAGCCGCTGGTCGAGCCGTTGCCCTGGCCGTTGCCCTGGGCCTTGAAGAACGCCGCCCAGGCGGGGTCGACGCTGCTCGGGTCCTTCTGGAACTGGTCGAACATCTCCTCCACGAGCCACTCGTTGGCACCGAAGTCGTTCGCGACCTCGGGGGAGCCGGTGGAGGAGGAGCTGCCAGGGGACTGCGGCACGGCTTGATTCGCCTCTTTCAGATGAGCGCGCGAGGGTGGGATTGCGATCACCCAGGCTAGACCCCCGCCGGTACAAATACCCAGGACAGGGACGGTATTCGGGCAGGGTGTCGTGGACGCCACACCCTCCCGGGTCCCGATGCGGCCCCGACCCTTCCCCCGAGCACTTTCCGAGGAGCTTGCGTGCCCCACCCCGCCAGGCGCCGGCGACGTCGCCGCCACCCCTCCGGTCACTCACCGCTGCGCCGCGCCGGCCTGGCCGCGGGCGCCCTGGTGCTGGTCGTCCCGCTGGGTGCCTGCACCGCGGGCGAGGACGGTGAGGGCTCGTCGGGGCCGCGGGGCCAGCGCGCCGGCTCCGACGGCGGTGAGCGGACCGGCCAGGTGCGTACGACGGTGGTCCGGGGTGCCCGGGTCGGGCGGCTCTCCCCGAAGCAGCACCGGCAGGTCGCCGCGCGGGTCGCGGGCGTCGTCGACGGGTGGTGGGACGCCGCCTTCGTCGAGGCCGACTACCCGCGCCGGCGCTACCAGGGCTCGTTCCCCGGGTTCACCCGCGCCGCCTCGGCCCAGGCCTGGCAGCAGCGCGACCTGATGACCAGTGCCCGGTTGGGGGACCGGATCGACGACCTGGTGCCGTTGCGGCGCCGCGTCGCCGTGGACGTGCTCGCCACCGGTGGCAGGGCGCGGGCGGTGACGGCGCGGACCCGGATGGACTACCGCACCACCGGCGAGGTGGAGAAGCGCATCCGTGTGCAGGGCCGGCTGCTGCTGACCTTCGACCGCGGGTGGAAGGTGTTCGGCTTCGACGTGACCCAGGGGCCCTGGCAGACGAAGGGCCAGACGAAGGGCCAGACGAAGGGCCAGACGAAGGGCCAGGCGAAGGGGCAGACGAAGGGGCAGACCAAGCAGGAGGCGAAGCGGGAGAGGGGCGGCCGATGAGCACGCGGGCGCGCAGCGGCTGGCGGCGTACGGCGAGGGCGGCTGCCCTGACGGCGGTCCTCGCGACCACGGGCGCGGTCGTCCCGGACTCGCAGGTGGCGCCGGAGGAGTCGGTGCTGGTCGGCATGCGGCATGCGACGGGGCTCGACGTCGGGCGCGGGACCGTGTGGATCCTGGCGGTCGGGTCGGACGCCCGCCCGGGGCAGTCGATGACCCGGACCCGCGGTGACGCGCTGCAGCTGGTGGGCATCGACCCGCGCACCGGTGCGGCGGCCGCGATCGGCATCCCGCGCGACTCCTACGTGCCGATCCCCGGGTTCGGCCGCGGCCGGGTCAACGCGGCGATGGTCTACGGCGGCCCGCAGCTGTTGGGACGCACCGTCGGCAACCTGGTGGGGATCCAGCCCGACTACGTGTTCGTGACCCGCTTCCCGTTCTTCGAGGACATGGTCGACGACATCGGCGGCATCACCGTGAGCAACCCGCGGCGCTTCTCCGACGAGAACCTCAAGCCCCGGGGCTTCGCAGCCGGGCGCATCCGGCTCAACGGCTACAACGCGATGGCCTTCGCCAGGATCCGCAAGACGCTGGCCGGCGGTGACTTCGCCCGGACCGCCAACCAGCAGCGGGTGCTGCGCGGCATCCACGCGCGGGTGCGGTCCCAGTCCGCCCGCCCCGGCTTCGTCGAGCGCGGGGTGCTGAGCGTGCTGCAGCACATGTCGACGGGGGAGGGGCCGGCCACGCTGTTCCGCCTCGGCCAGCTCGTCGCCCGGGTGGACCCGGGCCGCATCTCCACCTGCGTGGTGCCCGGCCGGATCGGCAACGTCGGCGGCGCGAGCATCGTGGTGCCCAACGTCGCTGCTGCCCGCCGCTACGGCAACGCCGCCCGCAACGACGCCACCCTTCCGCCGGGCTGCTAGCCACTCCCGCTGGTCGAGGTGCGACGAGCGCCAGCGAGGAGCCTCGAGACCCGGGACGCAGAACCGGGGCGATCCTCTGGGAGGACCGCCCCGGTTCGGGAGGTGGGGGGGACCGGCGGTGCCGGTCAGGTCGCCGAGGCCGTGGAGCGCCTCAGCGAGCATGCGTCACTTGGGGTAGATCTGCGACTCGAGCCAGCCGAGGTCGAGAGTGAAGATGTCGCCGATCGTCAGGCGGGTCGCCGCCAGCTTGCCGCCGTAGTGGTTGCTGGTCGCGCGGGGGCCGAACGTGATGAAACCGTTGGTGTTGTTGAGTTGCTCAACCACGAACTCCACGGTCTCGCCAATCCGCAGGCCACCGGGCGGGAGGAGCTCCTCGCCCTTGTACAGGACTCGGGCCAGCTTGAACTTGGGCTTCTTGGCGCCGCGAACGGCCACGCCCTGCTTGCCGGTACTGCGCAACTTGAGCTTGGACTGAACGCCCTCAATCACCAAGTCAAGAGCCGGGATCTCAAGGGAACCGAGGGTGGACGTCGCCACCGAACGTGCGCGTCCCCGAGACATCTGCTTGGCCTTGTAGGAGTACTCGATGCCGTTGAGCGTCGCCAGGCCACCCAGGCCGGGGATGTTCAGCGGAATCGTACGAGACCCCTCGATGGCCTTGGTGACCTTCTCGCCGGCCGTGCCCTCGCACGGGATCGCCTCGGTGCCGATGCCTCCCAGGTGGAGCAGTTCCTGGTTCTCGCTGAAGCGAAGCGCCTTGAAATTCAGGCCCATGATGGTCGAGCGGAAGACGCTTGACCGAGCCGGTGCGCCGATTCGGGACTGGGCGTAGCCCAGCTTCAGGAGGGCCACGGAGTCGTTCTCAGCCTCGGTGGGGTCGATCTCGATCTGCAGGGCGTTGGCGCCGGAGGACGCAAAGCCATCCTGGACCTTGCTGAAGGAGGAGCCGAGGCCGATCGATCCCAGGCCCGGAATCTCGATGACGTCGCCCAGGATCGGATCCGCAAGGTCGATGATCTCGTTCAGTGTGTCGACGAGAATGCCGAGCGGCACGTTGATGATCTCGTTGACGACCTCGGTGTCACCGAGACCGAGGTTCTCCAGAAGCATGTTTAGGGTCTCGCCGATCACACCGCCCTCGGGGAGGACGAGCTTCAGCGACTTGAAGCCGAACGATTCAGCCGTTCCGAAAGGATTGCCATCCTGGTTGAGGTCGGCCGGGTCGTGGAAGGAGTCGGCAACGGCCTCAAGTCCCTTGATCTCCAAGGTGGGCAACTCGACACCGGGGGCCAGTTCCTTCGCCCCGAAGACGATGTCGCCGAGGAGGTTGGTCGCCCGGACGCCGGTGACGCCGTCGTCGGTCTTGTAGGTCTCGGTGTAACTGGTGCTCGGCGAGAGATGGATCAGGCCTGCAAGATCGACCGGCAGGGCATCGCCGAGCAGCGCGGTGATCTTCTGGGTGCTGAGCTCGGACGGCGCGATTCGCTGATGACCAACCGTGCGGGTGCATGCCTGGATCTTCTTGGCGTCCTTGAGCGACTTGATGTCCACGCCGCCCAGGCTCACCTTCGTGCCGTAGGCGAGCGCGGTCATGCCGAAGTCGGTGACCCGCTTAGCGGGGTCTTGCGCGACGAACGGCCCGTACTTGGCGGCCTCGTCCGCGGTCGCGGTGGTCGTGGTGGTGAGGGTGCCCGCCAGGCCGGCCGCGCAGACGGCGGAGACGGCCACGGCCCTCTTCAGGGACTTCTTCACACTTCCTACTTTCGTCGTCGCTGGATGGTTCAGCGGTGGTAGCCAGGAAGAGTGTGTGAAGCACCCCTCCCCTCCCGGGAGGCTTTCGTCGAGTCGACGAACCTCAGCAGGTAGAACGGCCCGGACGCCGAGGGGTTAGGTAGTCACTTCGGGTGGTCTGGACCAGCCCGTTCGGACCACCGGTCCCGCGTCCCACGCTGGGAGGGCATCGGCAGGAGGGGCGGGGGACTTGAGCAGGGGTGTACAAGCGACCGGGATCTGTCCGTGGGCCGTCCCGGAGGGCCCCGGTGGGGCGGTGTGACGGAGCGGTGCTCGGGGCCGCTGGGAACGGCCCGCGGGAGCGGTGGGTGTGGGCGCCTCCGGCAGGATTCGAACCTGCGACACCTGGTACCGGAAACCAGTGCTCTATCCCCTGAGCTACGGAGGCATGCTCCCCGCCCGGGACGACCGGGCTGCGGAGCGCGCTCACCCTACAACCCGGCGAGGGGGGTGCCGAATCGGGCACGACGACACGCTGCAGGTGGACGTCCGACACGGGGCCCGTCCGGCCGTGGATATCGATGCGGGGCGTCCGGCGGGCCGCCGATAGGGTTGCCGGGTGACTCCTGAGCAGCTCTCCACCACGATCGTCGACGTCCTCCAGACGCTGACGGACGAGGGTCTCCTGACCCTCCCCGACGGCGTCCCTGCGAACGTGACGGTGGAGCGACCGCGATCCAAGGAGCACGGTGACTACGCCACCAACGTGGCGCTGCAGCTGGCAAAGCGGGCTGGGACGAACCCCCGCGCGCTCGCCGAGCTGGTCAGCGAGCGCCTGCTCGCCTCCGAGGGCGTGACCGCGGTCGACATCGCCGGCCCCGGCTTCCTCAACATCACCGTCGCCGCCGATGCCCAGGGCAAGGTGGCCGCCGACATCGTGGCGGCCGGCTCGACGTACGGCGCCAACGACTCCTTCGACGGCGAGCGCATCAACCTCGAGTTCGTCTCGGCCAACCCCACCGGCCCGATCCACATCGGCGGCGTGCGCTGGGCGGCCGTGGGCGACGCGCTGGGCCGGATCTTCGAGAAGTCCGGGGCCGAGGTCACCCGCGAGTACTACTTCAACGACCACGGCAGCCAGATCGACCGGTTCTCCAGCTCGCTGCTGGCCTCCGCCAAGGGCGAGCCGGCCCCCGAGGACGGCTACGGCGGCCAGTACATCCACGACATCGCGGCGGCCGTGCTCGAGCAGCGTCCCGACGCCCTTGAGTCCGAGGACCCGCAGGAGGTCTTCCGCGCCGTCGGTGTCGACATGATGTTCAGCGAGATCAAGAAGAGCCTGCACGACTTCGGTGTGGACTTCGACGTCTTCTTCCACGAGGACCAGCTGCACAGGTCCGGTGCCGTGCAGCGCGCGGTCGAGCGGCTGCGCGAGCTCGGCAACATCTACGAGCAGGACGGCGCCACCTGGCTGTCGACCGAGAAGTTCGGTGACGACAAGGACCGGGTGGTCATCAAGTCCGACGGCAACGGCGCCTACCTCTCCGGTGACCTGGCCTACTACCTCGACAAGCGCGAGCGTGGCTTCGACCGGTGCCTGATCATGCTGGGCGCCGACCACCATGGTTACGTCGGCCGGATGATGGCGATGTGCGCGGCGTTCGGGGACACCCCCGGCACCAACCTCGAGATCCTCATCGGCCAGATGGTCAACCTTCTCCGCGACGGCCAGCCCATGCGGATGTCGAAGCGGGCCGGCACCGTGGTGACCATCGACGACCTGGTGGAGGCGATCGGGGTCGACGCCGGCCGCTACGCCCTGGCGCGCTACTCCAGCGACGTCAACATCGACCTCGACCTCGAGCTCTGGGCCCGGGCCACCAACGACAACCCGGTGTTCTACGTGCAGTACGCCCACGCCCGGACCTGTCGGATGGTCGAGAACGCCGCCGACCTGGGCATGTCCCTCGACGACGCGGTCGCGGGCTTCGACGCCGGGCTGCTCTCGCACCAGCGGGAGGGCGACCTGCTCCGGGCGCTCGCCGAGTTCCCCCGGGTGGTGACTGCCGCCGCCGAGCTGCGCGCACCGCACCGCGTGGCCCGCTACCTCGAGGACACCGCGTCGGTCTTCAACAAGTGGTACGACACCAAGGAGTGCCGGATGCTGCCCCAGGGCGACGAGCCCGCGGGCCCGGTCAACCACGCGCGCCTGGTCCTCACCGTGGCGGCCCGCACGGTGCTCGCCAACGGCCTCGACCTGCTCGGCGTCTCGGCGCCCGAGCGCATGTGACGCGGGGGAGGAGCGACGATGAGCCACACCCACGAGGCCGGCTGGGCCCACGCGTCCGGCGCGCTGCGCGGACCCTCCTGGCTGCGCGAGCCCGGTGACCCCAACGCCCTGGTCCAGCACCTGTGGTCGAGCACCGCCGCGAAAGTCGACGGGGTCCTGGAGGTCGGGGGCGTGCGGCTGACCGACCTCGTGGCCGAGCATGGATCCCCGGCGTACGTCCTGGACGAGGCCGACTTCCGGGCCCGCGCCGCGGCCTTCCGCGACGGGTTCGACGACTTCGACGTGTTCTACGCCGGCAAGGCGTTCCTGTGCACGACCGTCGCCCGCTGGATCCACGAGGAGGGCCTGCACCTCGACGTGTGCACGGGCGGCGAGCTCGCCGTCGCCGAGCGGGCGGGCTTCCCGATGGAGAAGGTCGGGTTCCACGGCAACAACAAGTCCGTGGCCGAGCTCGAGCGGGCCGTGCGGCTGGGCGTGGGACGCATCATCGTGGACTCCTTCCACGAGATCGAGCGCCTGGGCGCCGTGACGGCCGGGGCCGGCCGCGAGGTGGGCGTGATGGTCCGGGTGACCGCCGGCGTCGAGGCCCACACCCACGAGTACATCGCCACCGCGCACGAGGACCAGAAGTTCGGGTTCTCCATCACCGCTGGGGACGCGCTCGAGGCGGTGCGCCGGGTGCACGAGGCCCCAGGACTGCGCCTGCTGGGCCTGCACTCCCACATCGGGAGCCAGATCTTCGACACCTCCGGGTTCGAGGTCGCGGCCCGACGGGTCCTGGCGCTGCACGCGAAGGTCGCCACCGTGCTCGGCGTCGAGATGCCCGAGATGGACCTCGGGGGCGGCTTCGGCATCGCCTACACCACCCAGGACGACCCGGCCGACCCCGCGGACCTGGCGGCGGGCATGCGCGAGATCGTCGAGCACGAGTGCCGCGCCCTGGGCATCGCCCGGCCCGCCCTGTCGATCGAGCCCGGCCGCGCCATCGTCGGCCCGTCGATGTGCACGGTCTACTCCGTCGGCACCGTCAAGCAGGTGCGCCTGGACGGCGGCGCCCGACGCACCTACGTCTCCGTCGACGGCGGGATGAGCGACAACGTCCGCACCGCCCTGTACGACGCCGACTACTCCTGCACGGTCGCCAACCGCGCCTCCGACGCGGCGCCCGTGCTCGCGCGTGTCGTGGGCAAGCACTGCGAGGCCGGCGACATCGTGGTCAAGGACGAGTTCCTGCCCGGCGACGTGGTCCCGGGCGACCTCGTCGCGGTGCCCGCGACCGGCGCCTACTGCCGCTCGCTGGCCTCCAACTACAACCACGTCCTGCGGCCGCCGGTGATCGCGGTGCGGGACGGTGTCGCGCGCGTCGTCGTGCGACGTGAGACTGAGGACGACCTGTTGGCGACTGACGTGGGTGATCTCTGATGAGCGGCGTGGACATCGAGCCGCTGAAGGTGGCGGTGCTGGGGTGCGGATCGGTCGGGTCCCAGGTGGTGCGGCTGCTGGACAAGCAGGCCGACGACCTGGCGGCGCGCATCGGGGCCCCCGTGGAGCTCGTGGGCGTCGGCGTACGCCGGCTGGACGCACAGCGTGAGGTCGAGGTCCCCGACGGCCTGCTCACGACCGACTCCGCCGAGCTGGTGACCCGCGCCGACCTCGTCGTCGAGGTCATCGGCGGCATCGAGCCCGCCCGCGGGCTCATCCTCTCCGCGCTGGAGTCGGGCGCCTCGGTCGTGACCGCCAACAAGGCGCTGCTGGCCGAGGACGGCCCGACGCTCTTCGAGGCGGCCGCGAAGGCCGGCCGCGACCTCTACTACGAGGCCGCCGTCGCGGGCGCGATCCCGATCCTGCGGCCGCTGCGCGAGTCGCTGGCCGGTGACCGGGTCACCCGCGTCCTGGGCATCGTCAACGGCACCACCAACTTCATCCTCGACAAGATGGACTCCTCCGGTGCCGGCTTCGCCGAGGCCCTGGAGGAGGCGCAGGAGCTCGGGTACGCCGAGGCCGACCCCACCGCCGACGTCGAGGGCTTCGACGCCGCCGCGAAGGCCGCGATCCTGGCCTCGCTGGCCTTCCACACCCGGGTCACCGCCGCCGACGTGCACCGTGAAGGCATCTCGGAGGTCACCGCGGCCGACGTGGCGTCGGCCGCCGACATGGGCTGCGTGGTGAAGCTGCTCGCCATCTGCGAGCTGCGGGTGCAGCCCGACGGCGAGGAGGCCGTCGCGGTGCGCGTGCACCCGGCGATGATCCCGCGCAGCCACCCGCTGGCCTCGGTGCGCGAGGCCTACAACGCGGTGTTCGTCGAGTCCGACGCCGCGGGTCAGCTGATGTTCTACGGCCCGGGCGCCGGCGGGTCGCCGACCGCGTCCGCCGTGCTGGGCGACCTGGTCACCGTGGCCCGCAACCGGCTCTCCGAGACCCGCGGCGCTGGCGAGTCGGCCTACACCGACCGCGCGGTGCTCCCGATGGGGGAGACCGTCACCCGCTACCACGTGGCGATCGACGTCGACGACAAGGCGGGTGTGCTGGCCGCGGTCGCGCTGGCCTTCGCCGAGCACGGCGTCTCCATCCAGACCGTGCGCCAGGAGGGGCGCGGCGACGACGCCCAGCTGGTCGTCGTCTCCCACGACGCCACCGACGCCCAGCTCTCGGCGACCGTGACGCACCTGCAGCAGATGGACATCGTGCGCGAGGTCACCTCGGTGATGCGCGTCGAAGGAGGAGCAGAGTGACCGGGACGAGCCGGACCCAGCAGTGGCGGGGCGTGGTCGAGGAGTACCGCGACCTGCTCGACATCCCCGAGGGCACCCCGGCCGTGACGCTGCGTGAGGGTGGCACCCCGCTGGTCCACTCCGAGTGGCTCTCCGGCCTCACCGGCGCCGAGGTCCACCTCAAGGTCGAGGGTGACAACCCCACCGGGTCCTTCAAGGACCGCGGCATGACCGCGGCCATCTCGGTGGCCGTCCACGAGGGCGCCAAGGCCGTGGTCTGCGCCTCCACCGGCAACACCTCGGCCTCCATGGCCGCCTACGCGGCCAAGGCCGGGCTCAAGCCGCTGGTGCTGGTCCCCGAGGGCAAGATCGCCGCCGGCAAGATGGCCCAGGCGATCCTGCACGGCGCCCAGGTGATCATGGTGCGCGGCAACTTCGACGACTGCCTGGCCATGGCCCGGGGTCTGTCCCAGGCCTACCCCGTTGCCCTGGTGAACTCCGTCAACCCGGTGCGCCTGGAGGGGCAGAAGTCCGCCGCGTTCGAGGTCGTCGACTTCCTCGGCGACGCCCCCGACTACCACCTGCTCCCGGTCGGCAACGCAGGCAACATCTCGGCGTACTGGCTGGGCTACACGCAGTACGCCGAGCTGGGCGAGGCCACCAAGCGGCCCGTCATGCGCGGCTTCCAGGCGGAGGGTGCCTCGCCGCTGGTCACCGGCGAGCCGTTCCCCGACCCGGAGACCAAGGCGACCGCCATCCGGATCGGCAACCCGGCCTCCTGGCACCTGGCCGAGAAGGCCGCCAAGGAGTCCGAGGGGCGCTTCGCCGCCGTCAGTGACGACCAGATCCTGGCCGCCCAGCGCGAGCTCGCGAGCCACGACGGCGTCTTCGTCGAGCCCGCGTCGGCCGCCGGTGTCGCTGGGCTGCTCCAGGAGCTGGCCCAGGGCGAGTCCTACCGGGGATCCACGGTGGTGATCACCGTCACCGGTCACGGGCTCAAGGACACCGCGACCGCCCTGGAGGCCTTCTCCGCGGGCGGGTCCGGCATCGTCGACACGGTCGTGGACGCCGACGTGGACGCGGCGGCCGCCGCGGCCGGACTGGCCTGACCCGGCGTGGTCACCTTCGTCGAGGGACCGGTCCGGGTCTCGGTCCCGGCCACGTCGGCCAACCTCGGTCCCGGTTTCGACTCCCTCGGGCTGGCGCTCGCGCTGTTCGACGACCTCGAGGGCGAGGTCCTGGCCTCGGGCCTGGTGGTCGAGGTCGAGGGTGCCGGGGCCGGCGAGGTGCCGCTCGACGAGTCCCACCTGGTCGTCCGCTCCATGCGGGCGGCGTTCGAGCTGCTGGGTGAGCAGCCGCCCGGCCTGCGGCTCTCGTGCCGCAACGTGGTCCCGCACGCGCGGGGGCTGGGCTCGTCCTCGGCCGCGATCGTCGGCGGCGTGGTCCTGGCCCGGGCCCTGGTCGCCGGCGGCGAGCTGCTGCTCGACGACGACTCGCTGCTGCGCCTCGCCGCCCGGCTGGAGGGGCACCCCGACAACGTCGCGCCCGCCCTGTTCGGCGGGTTCGTGGTCTCCGGTCAGGAGGAGGGGGAGTTCTACGCCGTGCCGTCGGCCGTCGACCCGCGGGTCGGGGCGGTCGTCCTGGTGCCGCCGACCCCGGTCTCCACGGAGATGGCGCGCGGCCTGCTCCCCGACTCCGTGCCGCACGCCGACGCCGCGGCCGACGCGGGGCGTGCCGCCCTGCTGGTCGCCGCCCTCGCGGGTCAGCCCGAGCACCTGCTGCTCGCGACCCGCGACTACCTCCACCAGTCCTACCGCCGCCCGGCCATGCCGGAGTCGCTCGCCCTGGTCGAGGAGCTGCGGGCCGACGGCGTCCCTGCGGTGGTCTCCGGTGCCGGACCCACCGTCCTGGCCTTCACCGACGGCCCCGACGGCGCGACCACTCGCGCGGTCCTCGCACGTACGCCGCAGGGCTGGTGGTCCTCGCACCTGGCCGTCGACACGTCCGGGGCGACGGTCCGGCCCTCCGCCTGAGACCTGCTGCTACTGTGGGCGGCGGCCGCACGCCGTCACCGTCGCGCGGCAGTCCCGCTCCAGCGGGCACCGTTCCTCGCCTTTTCCCGCCTCTCGGGCGGATGTCGCACGTCCGTGCCCCTCTGCGCACGCCGACGTGGGAAGGACTCACGTGACCGACCAGCCCCAGGCCGCTGCTGCCACCTCCGACCCCGCCGCTCCCCAGGACGCCGCTCCTGCTGCGAAGAAGCGGTCGGGCGGGCTCAACTCCATGCTCATCGCCGACCTGAAGGCGATGGCCGCCGGCCTCGGTGTCGCCGGTGCCGGGTCGATGAAGAAGGCCCAGCTCGTGGAGGCCATCAAGGCGGCCCAGTCCGGTGGCCAGCCGAAGCAGGACCAGCCCAAGCAGGACCAGCCGAAGCAGGACCAGCCCAAGCAGGACCAGCCCAAGCAGGACCAGCCGAAGCAGGACCAGCCGAAGCAGGACCAGCCGAAGCAGGACCAGCCCAAGCAGGACCAGCCCAAGCAGGACCAGCCCAAGCAGGCGAAGGGGCAGGGCCGCGGACAGCAGAAGCCCCAGCAGTCCGGCAACCAGTCCGGCAACCAGGCCGGCAACCAGGCCGGCAACCAGCAGGGCAAGTCCGGCCAGGGCGGCAACCAGAACAACCAGAAGGACCAGGGCAACCAGGGCAGCCAGCAGGGCAACCAGAACAACCAGCCCGAGGGTGACGACGACGAGGGCGGGCGCCGCAGTCGCCGTCGGCGCGGGCGCGAGCGGGACCGCAGCCGTCGCGGCGACGTCGACACCACGATCCTCGAGGACGACGTGCTGGTCCCCGCCGCCGGCATCCTCGACGTGCTCGACAACTACGCCTTCGTCCGCACCAGCGGCTACCTCGCCGGCACCGACGACGTCTACGTCTCGCTGACCATGGTCCGCAAGTACGGCCTGCGTCGTGGTGACGCCGTCACCGGGCAGGTGCGCCAGCCCCGCGAGGGCGAGCGCAAGGAGAAGTTCAACCCGATGGTGAAGATCGAGAGCGTCAACGGGCAGGAGCCCGACGCCTCGCGGCACCGCCCCGACTTCACGCGGCTGACCCCGCTCTACCCCTCCGAGCGGCTGCGTCTGGAGACCGGCCCGACCGACGTCGTGGGCCGGGTGGTCGACCTGCTCGCGCCGGTCGGCAAGGGCCAGCGCGGCATGATCGTCGCGCCCCCGGGCTCGGGTCGCACCACCCTGCTGCAGGCGCTCGCGGCCTCGATCACCGCCAACAACCCCGAGTGCCACCTCATGGTGGTGCTGCTCGACGAGCGGCCCGAGGAGGTCACCGACGTCGAGCGCACGGTGAAGGGCGAGGTCATCGCCTCGACCTTCGACCGGCAGCCGACCGACCACACCTCGGCCGCCGAGCTGGCCGTGGAGCGGGCCAAGCGCCTGGTCGAGCTCGGCCACGACGTGGTGGTGCTGCTCGACGGGATCACCCGGCTCACCCGGGCCTACGACCTCGCGGCCCCGGCCAGCGGGCGTGCGCTCGAGGGTGGTCTGGACCCGCAGTCGCTGCACCCGGCCAAGAAGCTCTTCGGCGCGGCCCGCAACATCGAGAACGGCGGCTCCCTGACCATCCTGGCGACGGCGGAGTCCGACTCCGCCTCGGCGACCGACCAGCGCATCCTCGAGGAGTTCCGCGGGACCGGCAACCACGAGCTGCGCCTGCGCGGCGACCTGGCGGCCCGCCGGGTCTTCCCCGCGGTGGACGTGGTCGCGAGCGGCACCCGCCGGGTCGACCTGCTGCTGTCGGCGGAGGAGCTCGCGGTCGTCGAGACGATGCGGCGCGGGCTCGCCGAGGCCGATCCGCAGCAGGCGCTGGAGCTGCTGCTGGACCGCGTCCAGGCCACCCAGACCAACTACGAGCTGCTCCGCCAGGTGCAGGCCGCCGGTGGTGTGTCGCCGGTTGGTCGATAGCCGCCTCCGGTGGGCTGCGTGGGGGCTACGCTTCATCTCGACCGCGGGCCGGCCGGCCCGGTAACGAGAGGGTGAGCAGTGGCGCGGATCCTGGTAGCCGACGACGACGTCGACATCCGTGAGCTCGTCGAGTTCAAGCTCTCGACCATGGGTCACGAGATCACGGCGGTCGGCGACGGCGCTGCGGCCGTCGAGGCGTGCCAGGCGAGCCGGCCCGACCTCGCGGTCCTGGACGTGATGATGCCGGGCGTGTCGGGCCTCGACGCGATCCGCGCGATCCGCGCCGACCCGGCCCTGGCCGACCTCCCCGTCATCCTGCTGACCGCACGCGCCCAGGAGTCGGACGTGGAGACCGGCTTCGACTCCGGCGCGGACGACTACATCACCAAGCCCTTCAGCCCCCGCGAGCTGGCCTCACGGGTGGAGGCGCTGCTCTCACGGTCGGGCTGATCCGGGACTGACGTCATGGAGTCGGGGCTGGGGGGCCGCACGGTCGCGCGCACGGTGACGCCTGCGCTGCACCGGCTGACGGTGCTGGTGGTGCTGATGGCCGTCGTGGCCTTCGTCGGGGTGCTGCTCTCCACGCGCGCGGTCAACTCCCTCACCGAGGACCTGCAGCCCGCGGCCGCCGCCAACCAGGACGTGCTCCTGGACGTCACCGCGCTCGAGGGCGCGGTCGCCAACTGGGCCCGCAGCGCCGATCCTGCGGCGATCGACGAGTACGACCAGCTGCTGGCCCGGCTGCCCGGGGACCAGCGACAGGTCCGCGCCTTCGCCGAGGGCGACTCGGCCCTGACCCTGCTGGTGACCCAGCAGGAGAACGCCATCGACGCGTGGATCGAGCAGTACGCCCAGCCGCGGGTGGAGGCCCCCGGCGGGCCCGAGACCTTCCAGGCCCGCCGCTACCGCGTCGGTCAGCGGCTCTTCGGCGACGTGCTGCAGGCGAACCAGGCCACCGCAGCGGCGTTCGGCGACCGGGTGCGTCAGGCGAGCACCGACGCGGCATGGCGCCTGCGGGGCACCATCGCCGCGGTGGCGCTGCTGGCGCTGATCGCGTGGCTGGTGGTCTCCCGCTCCCGGTCCCGGCTGCTCAGCCAGGTCTCCGAGCCGCTGGTGGAGCTCGAGCGCGTCGTGCACCTGATGGTCAAGGACCCCACCCTGCGTGCCCGCCCGGACGGGCCGAAGGAGCTGCGCTCGGTCATCGAGTCGCTCAACGCGCTGGCCGACGCCCAGGCACGGTCGCTGGCCGTCGAGGCCAAGATCCAGGCGTCGTTGCGCACCCTCGACACCGCCAAGGACGACTTCGTCTCCAACGTCTCCCACGAGCTCCGCACGCCCCTGACGACGATCAGCGGCTACCTCGAGGTCGTGGCCGAGGAGTTCGACGGGGTGATGTCGCCCCGCCACGAGCGCATCCTCGAGGCCAGCCGGCGCAACGTCGCGCGGCTCAAGGCCCTCATCGACGACCTGCTCACGCTCTCCAAGGCCGAGACCCGGCACACCGAGCTCGAGGCCGCCGACCTGGCGCCGCTGGTCCGCGACGCCGTCACGGACGTGCGCATCACGGCCGCGGGTCGGGGCATCAGCGTGGACTTCACGATGCCCGAGGACCGGGTCCCGGTGCTCGCCGACCGCGCCATGCTGGGGCGGGCGATGCTCAACATCTTGTCCAACGCGGTGAAGTTCAGCCTCGACGGGGGCAAGGTCGAGGTGGACATCGTCGCCGCCGCACGCCATGTCGTGGTCCGGGTGCGCGACCACGGCATCGGCATCCCCGCCTCGGAGGTGGAGCGTCTGGGGACGCGCTTCTTCCGGGCGTCCAACGCCGTGACGAACGAGATCGCGGGCACCGGGCTGGGCCTGCGCATCGTGCAGACGATCGTCGACAAGCACGCGGGTGAGATGCGCATCGACTCCGAGGAGGGCCGGGGCACCACGGTCTCGGTGCGGCTCCCGCTGCTGGGGGACCCGGACGCCCTGGAGCCGAGCGGTCGCCCCGCCTGGCAGCCCGAGCAGCCGGCCGACGAGCCGGCCGACGAGCAGGCCGATGACCGGGACGACGACCCGGACGACGACCGGGGCGAGCAGGAGCCGGTGGAGGCGAGCGTGGGCGAGCACCCCCGGAATTAGCACCGGGCAGCCGCTGTTGGGCACAATGTCCTGGCTCGGCCCCGGTTCACGCTGCCGCCTCCGACGGCGACCCGGGTCCATCGACGAGAGGAACACCCATGAAGAAGGACATCCACCCGGAGTACGTCGAGACCCAGGTGACCTGCACCTGCGGCAGCACGTTCACCACCCGCAGCACCGCGACCTCCGGCACCATCCGCGCCGACGTGTGCTCGCAGTGCCACCCGTTCTACACCGGCAAGCAGAAGATCCTCGACACCGGCGGCCGCGTCGCCCGCTTCGAGGCCCGCTACGCCAAGGCTGCCAAGAAGTAGCTGTCACCGAGCGCCGGTCCACCCCAGGAGGGGTGGGCCGGCGCTCGTGCTGTCCCCACCCGATCTTCCCGTCCAGCACCGAGGAGCCCGCCCGTGTTCGAGGCCGTCGAGGGGATGCTCGCCGAGCACGGCGACCTCGAGCAGCAGCTCGCCCGTCCCGAGACCCACGCCGACGCGCGGCTGGCCAAGCGGCTCAACCAGCGCTACGCCGCGCTGTCGGCCATCGTCGACACCTGGCGGGAGTGGCAGGGCCTGGGTGAGGACCTCGAGGCGGCGCGCGAGCTGGCCGGTGAGGATCCCGCCTTCGCCGAGGAGGCCGAGGAGCTGGCCGAGCGACGGGTGGTGACCGAGGAGCGGCTGCGCCGGCTCCTGGTGCCCCGCGACCCGGCCGACGACAAGGACGCCCTGCTCGAGGTCAAGTCCGGCGAGGGCGGGGAGGAGTCGGCCCTCTTCGCCGGCGACCTGCTGCGGATGTACACCCGCTACGCCGAGCAGCGCGGCTGGACCGTCGAGGTGCTGGAGGCGACCGAGTCCGACCTGGGCGGCTACAAGTCCGTGACCGTCGCGGTGAAGGCCAAGGGCACACCGGCGCCCGGCGAGGCGCCGTACGCGCTGCTGAAGTTCGAGGGCGGAGTGCACCGCGTGCAACGCGTGCCCGTCACCGAGTCGCAGGGCCGGGTGCACACCAGCGCCGCCGGCGTCCTGGTCCTCCCGGAGGCCGAGCAGGTCGACGTGAGCATCGACGAGAACGACCTGCGCATCGACGTCTTCCGCTCCAGCGGCCCCGGCGGCCAGAGCGTCAACACCACCGACTCGGCCGTGCGCATCACCCACGTCCCGTCGGGGATCGTGGTGTCCTGCCAGAACGAGAAGTCCCAGCTGCAGAACAAGGAGCAGGCGCTGCGCATCCTGCGGGCCCGCTTCCTCGCGGTGGCGCAGGAGGAGGCCGACGCCGCGGCGGGGGAGGCCCGTCGCAGCCAGGTCCGCACGGTCGACCGCTCCGAGCGCATCCGCACCTACAACTACCCGGAGAACCGCATCTCCGACCACCGCACGGGCTACAAGTCCTACAACCTCGACCAGGTCCTCGACGGGGCGCTCGAGCCGGTGCTGGCATCCTGCGTCGACGCCGACATGGCCGCGCGCCTCGCCGCGCTCGAGGAGTGAGGGTGGCCCTCCGACGGGCCCTGCTCGCCGACGCCGCACGCACGCTCGAGGCGGCCGGTGTCGCTAGCCCCGGACCCGACGCTGCCACCCTGCTCGCGCACGTCCTCGGCACCTCGCGCGCCGCGCTCGTGATGGTCGAGGAGGTGGGGGAGGAGCAGGCCAGGACGTACGCCGGACTGGTGACCCGTCGCGCCGCCCGCGAGCCCCTGCAGCACCTCACCGGCACCGCGGCCTTCCGACACGTCGAGCTGGCGGTCGGGCCGGGGGTCTTCGTGCCTCGTCCCGAGACCGAGCTGCTGGCCGGGTGGGCGGTGGAGCGGGCTCAAGCACTCGCCTCGCCGGTGGTGGTGGACCTGTGCACGGGCTCCGGGGCGATCGCGGCGGCGCTGGCCGACGAGGTGCCGCACGCGCGTGTGCACGCGGTGGAGCTGAGCCCGCAGGCGCACGCCTACGCCGAGCGGAACCTCGCCGGGACCGGGGTGGACCTGCGGCTCGGTGACGCGTTCGAGGAGCTTGACGACCTCCTCGGGGCGGTGGACGTGGTGGTCTGCAACCCGCCGTACGTCCCCCTCGAGGCGTGGGAGTCCGTGACGGTCGAGGCACGCGACCACGACCCGCACCTCGCCCTCTTCTCCGGCGACGACGGGCTGGACGCGATCCGGATCCTGGCCCGCCGCGCGGCCGAGCTGCTCCGCCCCGGCGGCGTCCTGGGAGTCGAGCACGCCGACGTGCAGGGCGAGAGCGTCCCCTCGGTGCTGGCGGCGACCGGACGGTGGACCGACGTGCGCGACCACGTCGACCTGGCCGGGCGTGCGCGGTTCGCGACGGCTCGACTGGCACGATGACCCCCATGGAGCGCTACGGCACCGACGGGGACGAGGATCGCGAGAGCGCCATCGAGGCGGCCGCCCTGGCCCTGCAGCGCGGCGGACTGGCCGTCATCCCGACCGACACCGTCTACGGCATCGCCGCCGACGCCTTCGACCCGGCGGCGGTCCGAGCGCTGCTCGCCGCCAAGGGGCGGGGGCGCGAGATGCCCCCGCCGGTCCTGGTCTCGGCGGCCACGACGCTGGACGCGCTCGCCGTCCGGGTGCCCGGCTACGCCCGAGCGTTGGTCGAGGAGTTCTGGCCCGGTCCGCTCACCCTCGTCTGCCACCAGCAGACCTCCCTGCAGTGGGACCTCGGCGAGACGAGGGGCACCGTCGCCGTGCGGATGCCCGACCACGCGCTGGCGCGCGAGGTGCTCGAGCGCACCGGTCCGCTCGCGGTGTCCTCGGCCAACCGGACCGGGATGCCGGCCGCGACCGACGCCGACCAGGCCGAGGACGTGCTCGGCGAGGTCGTCGACGTCATCGTCGACGACGGCGAGTCGCCGGGGGGCGAGGCGTCCACCATCGTCGACGTGACCGGCGGCCAAGGGCGCGTGCTCCGCCTGGGCGCGCTGTCCCTCGAGCAGCTCAACGAGGTCCTCGAACCGCTCGGGGCCACGCTGGTGCTGGAGGGTCCCGACGAGCCGGAGGACCCGGACGACGAGCACAGCGGGGCCTGAGGCGGGTGCGCGAGTACGTCGTCGTCTTCCTCGTCGCGATGGCGGTCAGCTACCTGCTGACCGTGGTCGCCCGCGAGATCGCGTTGCGGACGGGGGCCGTGGCCCGCGTCCGCGACCGCGACGTCCACGACGAGCCGATCCCTTACCTCGGCGGCCTGGCGATGCTCGGCGGGCTGGTCGCGGCCTACCTCGTGGCGCGCGAGCTGCCGTTCCTGTCCACCGGAGCGGGGGAGTTCGTCTTCCGCGACGCCGGTGTGGTCATCGGCGCCGGGGCGCTGATCTGCGCCGTGGGGGTCCTCGACGACCTCTTCGAGCTCGACGCGCTCACCAAGCTGGGCGGCCAGCTGCTGGCCGCGGGGTTCCTGGTCGCGTTCGGGGTCCAGTTCTACTTCTTCACCGTCCCCGGGGGAGAGGTCTTCTCCCTGGACGCGGCCCAGGGCGCGCTGCTCACGGGGTTCCTGGTCATCGCGACTGTCAACGCGGTCAACTTCGTCGACGGGCTCGACGGGCTCGCGGCGGGCGTGGTCGGCATCGGCGCCCTGGCCTTCTTCCTCTACTGCTACCAGCTGACCTCGATCAACGACACCTCGCGGGCGACGACCGCAGCCCTGCTGACGGTCGCGCTCGCCGGGGCGTGCGCGGGCTTCCTCCCGCACAACATCAACCCCGCCCGACTGTTCATGGGCGACTCGGGTTCGATGCTCATCGGGCTCGTGCTGTCGGCCGGCGCCGTGACCCTGACCGGCCAGTTCAACGAGGTGGACCTGTCCCAGGGGAGCGGCTCCGGCGGCGACGCCAGCCTGGTGCTGCTCCTGCCGATCCTGCTCCCGGTCGCCATCTTGGTGGTGCCGCTCCTCGACCTGGTGCTCGCCGTCGTGCGCCGGACCAGGGCCGGTCGCTCGCCGTTCGCCCCGGACAAGCAGCACCTGCACCACCGTCTGCTCGAGATCGGGCACTCCCAGCGTCGCGCCGTCTTCATCATGTGGCTCTGGGCCGGCCTGGTGGCCTTCGGCACCGTCCTCGTCAGCCTCTACTCCGGGCCGGTCGTGGTCGGCGGGGTCGTCGCGGGGACGCTGCTGACGGTCGCGTTCACCTTCCTGCTGCCGAGGCTGCACCGCCCGGGCGTCGAGGCTTGAACGATCCACTTGCCAGCCCTCAGGGGCGCTTGTGATAGTTTTCACGAGCGTTCGGGGGTCCCCTCCGGGCCCGCTCGCCGGGTTCCGGCAGACCCCCTCCCCGACAACGACAAGGCCGCCCCCATGACGACCCCGTCGCAGCGTCGCCCCAGCCCCGTGGTGATCCACGGCGCCGTGGCGATCGCGGCTCTCGTGCCGGCCTCACTGGTCGTCGCGATCGCGGGTCTCGCGGAGGGGGCCGACGCCGCCCTGGCGGTTGCGGCGGGCGCCGGTGTCGTCGCGATCGTGCTGCTGTTCGGGTCGACCACCGTCGACCTGGTCGCCGGAGCGATGCCGTCGGCCTCGCTGCTCGTGGCGATGATGACCTACGGCCTCCAGCTCGCCGTGCTCACGGCGTTCCTGGTCAGCGCCAGCGCCGCTCCCTTCTTTGCCCCGGCGGCGCAGCGTCGCTGGCTCTTCGCCGGTCTCGGCGCCGTCCTCCTGGCCTGGATGGTCGGCCAGGTGGTCGCGGCGATGAAGGTGCGGATCCCCGTCTACGAGCTGCCCGAGTCCGGCGCGGAGAGCGGTTCGGGGACCGCGATGGACCGGACTGGGTCGGCATGAGCAGCGGCTGCTATCGTCCGGATCGCCATGGCGCCGCACGACACGTCCCCCGACCGCACGGTCGAGCCGTCGCCGGACCCCTGGCAGGCGTTCGGCTCCCTGGGAGCGGGCGTCCTGCTGTACGGCGGGGCCGGCTGGCTGGCCGATCGCTGGTTGGAGACCGGGTTCCTGCTGCCGCTGGGGCTCGTGCTCGGGGCCGTGCTCGGGTTCTACACGGTGATCAAGCGCTTCGGTGGCAGCCCGGCTGGCACCGCTCAGGACAGCACGACCCAGACCCAGGACCGGCCGTGACGGCCGGGACCCCGCAGTTGCACTCCGCGGCCGGCCTGCCGGTGCGCACGACGACGGACACGAAGGAGACAGGGCGTTGAACGCTGGCACCCTCGCGGTGATCAAGGCTGAAGGCGGGTTCACGCCCCCCGGGCCGGCTGACTTCGATCTGCCGCCCATCTTCGCCGAGGTGACCAAGCCGATGGTGATGATCAGCCTGTCTGTGCTGCTCATCTTCGGTCTCTTCTACGCGATGTCGCGTCGCGCGGAGGTGGTCCCCGGCCGCCTGCAGTTCGCGGGTGAGTTCGTCTACTCGGGCGTGCGCAACTCCGTGGCGCGCGAGTCCATCGGGTCCGAGCACTTCATGAAGTTCGTGCCGTACCTCTTCTCCCTCTTCCTGTTCGTCCTGGTGAACAACTACTTCGGGATGATCCCGCTGGTGCAGTTCCCGACGTTCAGCCACTCCGGCTACGCCTACGGGCTCGCCGTGCTGTCCTGGCTGCTCTACAACGGCGTCGGGATCTGGAAGCACGGCGCCCTGGGCTACCTCAAGCACGTGGCGGTCCCCGCCGGCGTCGGCGGCGCGATGCTGCTGCTGATCGTCCCGCTGGAGATCCTGTCCAACATCGTCGTGCGGCCCGTGACGCTGGCGCTGCGACTCTTCGCGAACATGTTCGCCGGCCACCTGCTGCTGATCCTGTTCGCCCTCGGCGGGGAGTACCTCCTCTTCGAGGCCGACGTCACGGCCCTGAACCTCCTCGGCGGGGTCGGCGCGATCGTGATGTTCTTCCTGGTCAGCGCCCTGGAGCTGCTGGTGATGTTCCTCCAGGCCTACGTCTTCACGCTGCTCACCGCGATGTACGTCGCCGGAGCGGTCTCCGAGGAGCACTGAGCCGGGTCCCACCCGCTCGACTCCCCACCGAACCCCACAACTTCATATCGTCAGCACCACCCCTACGAGTCCCATCGACGCACCCATGCGTCACGACGAAAGGAAAGCTGTGACCGGCTCTCTGAACATGCTCGGCTACGGCGTCGCCACCATCGGCCCGGCCATCGCCGTGGGTCTGATCTTCGCCGCCTACATCAACGGCGTCGCGCGTCAGCCCGAGGCGCAGGGTCGCCTGCAGTCGATCGCGATCCTCGGCTTCGCGCTCGCCGAGGCGCTGGCCATCATCGGTATCGCGCTCGCGTTCGCGATCTCCTGACCTTCTCGCTCGACCGGACCGACCTCAACGAGGTGACACATGACTGACTCCATCCGTGCCGCGGAGGAGCTGAACCCGCTGGTCCCGCACCTGTCGGAGATCATCCTGGGAGCCGCGTGGTTCCTGATCCTCCTGGTGCTCATCTGGAAGTTCGTCGTGCCGAACTTCGAGAAGGCCTACGCCGAGCGCACCGCCGCCATCGAGGGCGGCATCGCCCAGGCCGAGACCAAGCAGGCGGAGGCCGACGCGAAGCTCGCCGAGCTCGAGTCGCAGCTCTCCGAGGCCCGGCACGAGGCCGCGCGCATCCGTGAGGAGGCGCGCGAGCAGGGTGCGGCGATCATCGCCGAGATGCGCCAGCAGGCGCAGGAGGAGTCGGCTCGCATCGTCGAGCACGGCAAGACGCAGATCGAGGCCGAGCGCCAGCAGGCGGTCACCTCCCTGCGTGCCGAGGTCGGCGCCCTCGCCACGGGTCTGGCGGGACGGATCGTCGGGGAGAGCCTGGACGACGAGGCTCGCCAGAGCCGGGTCGTCGAGCGCTTCCTCGCCGACCTCGAGTCCGGGACGCCGGGGGTCAACTGACATGACCTCGGACTTCCGCGGAGCATCGGCAGACGCCGTCGCGACGCTCACCGGTGAGCTGGAGACCGCGGTCTCCGGCTCGCCGGAGTCCGCCCTGCGGGTCGCGGGCGACCTCTTCCAGGTCGCCTCGACCCTCCGGGCGGAGGGCGCCTTCCGCCGCTTCGCCACCGACGCCTCGATCCCGGTCGAGGCGAAGGGTGGCCTCGTGGCCGAGGTGCTGGGCGGCAAGATCGACGACGCCAGCCTGGCGCTCGTGCGCTCGGCCGTGGGTCGCAGGTGGACCGCCACGCGCGACCTCGCCGACGCCCTCGAGCACCTCAGCGTGGTGGCCACCGTCCGCTCGGCGGCCTCCGACTCCCACCGTCTGGCCGACGAGCTGTTCGCCGTCGCCCAGACCGTCAAGGACAACCCCGCCCTGCGCGATGGTCTGTCCGACCCGGGTCGCTCGGTGGCCGACAAGTCACGACTGGTCGACGACCTGCTCGCGGGCAAGGCGTTGGCCTCGACGGTGTCGCTGGTCAAGCAGGCCCTCCACGGCACCTACCGCACCGTCGGGGTGGCGCTGAACGAGTACCAGAAGGTCGCGGCCTCGGTCGCCGGGGAGAACGTCGCCACCGTCCGCGTGGCCCGTGCCCTCAGCGACGCCGAGCGGCAGCGTCTCGCCGACACCCTGTCGCGCCAGTACGGCCGGCCGGTGCACCTGAACACCATCGTCGACCCGGACGTCCTCGGCGGCATCCGCGTGGAGATCGGCGACGACGTCATCGACGGGACCGTCTCGGCCCGCCTCGACGACGCCCGTCGTCTGCTCGCCGGCTGACCCCACCCACTCCAGGACCACCCAGACTTCCGCCCGCACCGGGCACGAGCACACAAGAGAGAAGGCACGAGAATGACGGAGCTCTCCATCCGTCCGGACGAGATCCGCGACGCGCTGCAGAAGTACGTCGCCGACTACCAGCCCGACGCGGCCAGCCGCGAGGAGGTCGGCACCGTCGCCCAGGCCGCTGACGGCATCGCCCGCGTGAGCGGCCTGCCCTCGGCGATGGCCAACGAGCTGCTGGAGTTCGAGGACGGCACCCTGGGCCTGGCCCTGAACCTCGACACCCGCGAGATCGGCGTCGTCATCCTCGGTGACTTCGACAAGATCGAGGAGGGCCAGACGGTGCGTCGCACCGGCGAGATCCTCTCGGTCCCCGTCGGCGACGGCTTCATGGGCCGCGTCGTGGACCCGCTGGGCAAGCCCATCGACGGCCTCGGCGAGATCGAGTCCGCCGGCCGCCGCGCCCTTGAGCTGCAGGCGCCCACCGTGGTCCAGCGCAAGTCGGTCCACGAGCCGCTCGCCACCGGCATCAAGGCCATCGACGCGATGACCCCGATCGGCCGTGGCCAGCGTCAGCTGATCATCGGCGACCGTGCGACCGGCAAGACCACGATCGCCATCGACACGATCATCAACCAGAAGCAGAACTGGGAGTCCGGCGACCCGACCAAGCAGGTCCGCTGCATCTACGTCGCCATCGGCCAGAAGGGCTCGACCATCGCCTCGGTGCGTGGCGCGCTCGAGGAGGCCGGCGCCCTGGAGTACACCACCATCGTGGCGGCTCCCGCGTCGGACTCGGCCGGCTTCAAGTACCTCGCGCCCTACACCGGCTCGGCCATCGGCCAGCAGTGGATGTACGACGGCAAGCACGTCCTGATCGTCTTCGACGACCTGACCAAGCAGGCCGAGGCCTACCGCGCCGTGTCGCTGCTGCTGCGTCGCCCGCCGGGCCGCGAGGCCTACCCCGGTGACGTCTTCTACCTGCACAGCCGCCTGCTCGAGCGCTGCGCGAAGCTCTCCGACGACCTGGGTGCGGGCTCGATGACCGGTCTGCCGATCATCGAGACCAAGGCCAACGACGTCTCGGCGTTCATCCCGACCAACGTCATCTCCATCACCGACGGCCAGATCTTCCTGCAGTCGGACCTCTTCGCGTCCAACCAGCGTCCCGCCATCGACGTGGGCATCTCGGTCTCGCGCGTCGGCGGTGCCGCCATGACGAAGGCGATGAAGAAGGTCACCGGTTCGCTCAAGGTCGACCTCGCGCAGTTCCGCGCCATGGAGGCCTTCGCGATGTTCGCCTCCGACCTCGACGCCGCCTCGCGCCAGCAGCTGGCCCGTGGTCAGCGCCTGATGGCGCTGCTCAAGCAGCCGGCCTACTCGCCGTACCCGCTCGAGGAGATGACGGTCTCGCTGTGGCTGGGCACCACCGGCCGCCTCGACCGCGTGCCCGTCGAGGACGTCATCCGCTTCGAGCACGAGTTCATCGACTTCCTCAAGCGGAGCCACGAGGGCATCCTCGCCGGCATCCGCGAGACGACGAAGTTCGAGGACGAGGACGCCCTGGCTGCGGCCTACGACTCCTTCACCGACCAGTTCGAGACCTCCGAGGGCGGCAGCATCAAGGCCGGTCGCGAGGAGGCCGAGGCGATGGAGGACGACGAGCTCGGCCAGGAGCAGATCGTCAAGCAGAAGCGGGGCTGATCCCACATGGCCGTATCGCTGCGTGAGTACCGCGCGCGGATCAAGTCGACCGAGTCGATGAAGAAGATCACGCGCGCCATGGAGCTCATCGCTGCCTCGCGCATCATCAAGGCGCAGCAGCGGGCCCAGGCGGCCGCGCCCTACGCCCGGGAGCTGACACGTGCGGTGTCGGCGGTGGCGACGTTCTCCGACGTCGACCACCCGCTGACCAAGGAGGAGGAGAACCCCAAGCGGGCCGCCGTCCTCATCGTGACCAGTGACCGGGGTCTGGCCGGCGCCTACTCCTCCGCGGTGCTCAAGGAGGCCGAGCGCCTCGCCGAGCGCCTCCGCGAGGAGGGCAAGGAGATCGACACCTACATCTGCGGCCGGAAGGGCGAGGCGTACTTCAAGTTCCGCCAGCGTCCGATCGAGCAGGCGTGGACCGGGTTCTCCGACCAGCCGTCCTACGACGTGGCGGCCGAGATCGGTGGCACGCTCATCGAGTCGTTCCTCAAGGAGCAGGGCGAGGAGGGTGACGTGGACGAGGTGCACGTCGTCTACACGCGCTTCGTCTCCATGCTCAACCAGGAGCCGACCGCGGTGCGGTTGCTCCCGCTCGAGGTCGTGGAGGGCACTGAGCCCCCCGCGGAGAGCGAGCTGCTGCCGCTGTACGAGTTCGAGCCCTCCGCCGAGGAGGTGCTCGACGGGCTGCTGCCGCAGTACGTCCAGTCCCGGATCTTCTTCTGCCTGCTGCAGGCGGCCGCCTCCGAGCTGGCCGCCCGCCAGAAGGCGATGAAGGCCGCCACGGACAACGCCGAAGAGCTGATCAAGAAGTACACCCGCATCGCCAACCAGGCCCGCCAGGCCGGCATCACCCAGGAAATCAGCGAGATCGTCGGTGGCGTCAACGCGCTCGCCGACGCGAACGCCGGCGCCGAGTAACCCGGCCGAACAACGGAGTAGAGACATGACTGCCACCATCGAAGAGACCACCCAGGCCGGCGGCGCCAGCGTCGGTCGCATCGCCCGGGTGATCGGCCCGGTCGTCGACGTGGAGTTCCCCGTCGACGCCATGCCCGACATCTACAACAAGCTCACCGCGGAGATCACCCTCGGCGGGGAGACCTCCACGCTCCCGCTCGAGGTCGCCCAGCACATCGGTGACGGCATGGTGCGCGCGATCTCGCTGAAGCCGACCGACGGCCTGGTCCGCGGCGGCCAGGTCGTCGACACCGGCGAGCCCATCACGGTGCCCGTCGGCGACGCGACGCTCGGCAAGGTCTTCAACGCCACCGGCGACGTGCTGAACCTCGCCGAGGGCGAGACCTTCGAGGTCAACGAGCGGTGGGGCATCCACCGCAAGGCCCCGGCCTTCGACCAGCTGGAGTCGAAGACCCAGATGTTCGAGACCGGCATCAAGGTCATCGACCTGCTCACCCCTTACGTCCAGGGCGGCAAGATCGGCCTGTTCGGCGGCGCGGGCGTCGGCAAGACCGTGCTCATCCAGGAGATGATCGCGCGTGTGGCCCGCGACCACGGTGGTGTGTCGGTGTTCGCCGGCGTCGGCGAGCGCACCCGTGAGGGCAACGACCTGATGGTCGAGATGGAGGAGGCGGGCGTCCTCGGGCAGACCGCGCTCGTCTTCGGCCAGATGGACGAGCCGCCGGGCACGCGTCTGCGCGTCGCGCTCTCCGCGCTGACCATGGCGGAGTACTTCCGTGACGTCCAGAAGCAGGACGTGCTGCTGTTCATCGACAACATCTTCCGCTTCACCCAGGCCGGTTCCGAGGTCTCGACCCTCCTGGGTCGCATGCCCTCCGCGGTGGGCTACCAGCCCAACCTCGCCGACGAGATGGGTGTGCTCCAGGAGCGCATCACCTCCACGCGTGGTCACTCGATCACCTCGCTGCAGGCGATCTACGTGCCCGCCGACGACTACACCGACCCGGCGCCGGCGACCACCTTCGCCCACCTGGACGCGACCACCGAGCTCTCGCGCGAGATCGCCTCGCTCGGCATCTACCCCGCGGTGGACCCGCTGACGTCGACCTCGCGCATCCTCGACCCGCAGTACATCGGTCGTGAGCACTACGACTGCGCGATCCGCGTCAAGCAGATCCTCCAGCGCAACAAGGAGCTGCAGGACATCATCGCGATCCTCGGTGTGGACGAGCTCTCCGAGGAGGACAAGGTCATCGTGAGCCGGGCGCGCCGCATCCAGCGCTTCCTCTCGCAGAACACCTACGTCGCCAAGCAGTTCACCGGCATCGAGGGCTCCACCGTCCCGGTGGCCGACACCATCGAGGCCTTCAACAAGATCGCCGACGGCGAGTACGACCACGTGGCCGAGCAGGCCTTCTTCATGTGCGGCGGCCTCGACGACGTGGAGAAGAACTGGGCCGACATCCAGAAGGGTCTCTGATGGCCGCCGAGCTCGGCACGGGACTGCAGGTCGTCCTGGTCGCCGCCGACCGGACCGTGTGGTCCGGCGAGGCGTCGATGGTCATCGCCCGCACCGTCGACGGTGACCTGGGAGTGCTGCAGGGGCACGCGCCCCTGCTCTCCCTGCTCACCGACGCCGCGGTCGAGATCAGCACCCCGGACGGTGTCGTGCACGCCGCCGTCGACGGCGGGTTCATCTCCGTCGCCGACGACCGCGTCTCGATCCTGACCGAGCACGCGCTGCTGGCCGAGGAGATCCACATCGACGAGGCCAAGGCCGAGCTGGAGGCGGCGGAGACGCTGCCCACCGGTGACGAGCGCGAGCTGCGCATCCGTCGTGCCTCGGCCCGGATCCGCGCCGCCGAGAAGGCGAGCTGACCGAGCCGGTCGTCGTGCCCACCCACCGTCCCGCTAGGGTGACCCCCAACCGGGACGGTGGGTGGTCTCATTTCCCGGGTCGTCCGGGAGGGGGAGTGCGGTGCCGCTGTGGCAGTGGCTGCTCGACATCGCCGGCGCCCTCCTCGTGCTGGCGCTGCTGTACGCCGTCGCGCTGGTCGTGCGCCGACGCGTGATCGCCCGCTCGGGGGGCACCTTCGAGCTCTCCCACCGGGTGCGGTCGGGTCGCCCCGGCCGCGGCTGGCTGCTGGGCGTGGGCCGCTACTCCGAGGAGCGGCTGGAGTGGTTCCGGATCTTCTCGCTCTCGCCCCGTCCCAAGCGCTCCTGGGTCCGCGACGAGCTGACCTACGTCGGTCGTCGTGAGTCGGAGGGCGCCGAGCAGGTCTCGCTGTTCCCCGACCACGTGGTGATCTCCTGTCGCTCCGCGCAGGGTGAGATCGAGCTGGCGATGAGCCCCGGCACTCTCACCGGGTTCCAGGCCTGGCTCGAGGCGCGGCCACCCGGCGCGGAGATGCCCGGGTCGCGGGGCACCCGCCGCTAGTGCGACGCTTGATCATTTGACCGGTAAACAACCGAGGGTCATCATGGCGTGGTGAGCACCCCGACCGTGACGCGCCGCGAGCCGCTGGCGCCTGCGCTGCTGACCGCACGCAACGCGGTGGCGCTCTCCTTCGCCCTCAACGGGCTGGTCTTCGCCTCCTTGGTGTCGCGACTGCCCGACCTGCGTGAGCGCCTCGAGCTCAGCAACGGCGGGCTCGGCACGCTGCTGCTGGCGATCTCGTGCGGGTCCCTGCTGGCGCTGCCCAGCACCGGCCGGGTCATCGAGCGGATCGGTGCCGGGGCGACCGTGCACGCGGGCGTGCTGGCCGACACGGTGGGTCTCTCCGCGGCGGCCCTCGGCGCGGTCCTGGGCAGCGTGCCCCTGGCCGCCCTCGGGCTCTTCGTCCACGGGGTGGGCATCGGGGTCTGGGACGTCGCGATGAACGTCCAGGCCGCCGAGGTCGAGCGTCGGATGCGCCGTACCGTCATGCCGCGCTTCCACGCGGGCTGGAGCGCGGGTTCCCTGGCCGGTGCCGGGCTCGGGGTCGTGGTGATCGCCCTCGGGACGCCGCTGCTGGCCCACCTGCTGCTCGTGGCCCTCGTGGTCGGCGTCGTCGCCGTCGTGGGCACCCGCGGCTTCCTGCCCGCCGAGCCCGACCACGCCGATGAGCGAGCCTCGCGGGGGCCGTCGGCGTGGCGGGACCCACGGACCCTGGCGATCGGGCTGATGGTGCTGTGCTTCGCGATGGTCGAGGGCACCGCCAACGACTGGCTGGCCCTGGGGCTGATCGACGGCTACGGGGTGGCGCACTGGGTCGGCGTGGCCGGCTTCGCCACCTTCGTCGTGGCGATGACGTCGGGTCGGCTCTACGGACCCGTGCTGCTGGACCGCTTCGGTCGCCCGGCCGTGCTGTGGGGGAGTGCCTCCCTGGCCGCCCTCGGTGCCGTCCTGACGGTGCAGGGCCAGGTGCTCCCGCTGGTGGCCCTCGGCATCGTGCTCTGGGGCCTGGGTGCCGCCCTGGGGTTCCCGGTGGGCATGAGCGCCGCCGCGGACGGCGGGCCCCGTGCGGCGGCACGGGTCTCCGTCGTCTCCACCATCGGGTACGGCGCGTTCCTGGCCGGACCGCCGCTGCTGGGTCACCTCGGCGACCGGATCGGCACGCTCGAGGTGCTGCTCGCGGTCACCGCCCTGATGCTGCCCGCCTCGCTCAGCGTGCTGGCCACCCGTCAGCCGCGCTGACCTCCGGGCACCCAGAGCACGTCGCCCTGCTCGCGGTTGGCGTGACGGGCCAGGATGAAGACGAGGTCCGAGAGCCGGTTGAGGTAGGTGATCGCGAGCTTGTTCATCGTCTCGCCGTGCTGCTCGTAGGCCGCCCACGCGGCTCGCTCGGCTCGACGCACGACGGTGCGTGCCACGTGCAGGTGGGCGGCCGCCGGGGTGCCGCCGGAGAGGATGAAGGAGCGCAGGGTCTCCAGGTGCTCGTTGTACTCGTCGCACCACGACTCCAGCCGGTCCACGTAGGCCTGCTCGACGCGCAGCGGCGGGAACTCGGGGTCCTCGACGACGGGGGTGCAGAAGTCGGCGCCGACGTCGAAGAGGTCGTTCTGCACGTGCGTGAGCACCGCGACGACGCCGTCGTCGAGGCCGCCGCACGCGATCGCCAGGCCGAGGGTCGCGTTGGCCTCGTCGACGTCGGCGTAGGCGTGCAGCCGCAGGTCGTTCTTGGTGGTCACGCTCATGTCGCCGAGCCGGGTCTCGCCACCGTCGCCGGTGCGGGTGTAGATGCGCGTCAGGTTGACCATGCCCGCGAGCGTAGTCACAGGTCCGGCACAGCCGGTTGAGGGTTCCACCACCGACACGCACGAGAAAGTCGCGGTGCGGGTGCAACCGAAATGAGGTGGCGGGCGTCAGTGTGGTGAGAGCAACCTGGGGGCGCACGTCTCGGGAGGTAGGACATGGACATCACGACCGACGGGCCGACGCTCGTCCTGAGCGGGGACCTCGACGGCCGCTCCACCACGCGGGTGCGCGCCGCCCTCTACGACCACCTGGCCGAGCACCCGCACGTCGTGGCCGACATGAGCGGCGTGGACTCGGTGGACCTCACCGCCCTGCGGGTGCTCGCGATGGCCTCGCGGGCCGCCGCGCGCGAGGGACACCACCTCACCCTGCGCGGCTGCGGTCCGGCCGTGCGCCGGATGCTGCACCTCTCGCACCTCATCCGGGTCGTGGACGTCGAGCGGGAGCCGGCCCGCGCCTGAGTGCGCGCCGGCTCGACGCGGCTCGACCGCCCGAGTGGCATTGGCCACACGGACGGAGGTTACCGACGCGTACAACTCGTTCTACCCTCGGACCATGACCGAGAACGCCACGCCCGCACGCCGTGAGAAGGACCGCCCCTGGGTGATGCGGACCTACGCGGGTCACTCCACCGCGACTGCGTCCAACGAGCTCTACCGCACGAACCTGGCGAAGGGGCAGACGGGCCTCTCGGTCGCCTTCGACCTGCCCACGCAGACCGGCTACGACCCGGACTCCGCGATGGCGCGCGGCGAGGTCGGCAAGGTCGGCGTCCCGGTCATGCACCTCGGCGAGATGCGCAAGCTCTTCGACGGCATCCCGCTGACGGAGATGAACACCTCCATGACCATCAATGCCGTCGCGATGTGGATGCTTGCGATGTACCAGGTCACCGCCGAGGAGCAGAACCCCGACCTGTCCCCGGAGGAGGTCGCCGCCCAGCTGGCCGGCACCACCCAGAACGACATCATCAAGGAGTACCTCTCCCGCGGGACCTACGCGTTCCCGCCCGAGGCCTCCATGCGGCTGATCGCGGACATGATCGCCTACACGGTCCACCACATCCCCAAGTGGAACCCCATCAACATCTGCAGCTACCACCTGCAGGAGGCCGGCGCGACGCCGACGCAGGAGCTGGCCTACGCCCTGTGCACCGCGATCGCGGTCCTGGACGAGGTCAAGAACGCCGGCCAGGTCTCGGAGGAGGACTTCGGCAAGGTGGTGGGCCGGATCTCCTTCTTCGTCAACGCCGGTGTGCGCTTCGTCGAGGAGACCTGCAAGATGCGGGCCTTCGTCGAGCTGTGGGACGAGATCACCCGCGAGCGCTACGGCGTGACCGACCCGAAGATGCGGCGCTTCCGCTACGGCGTCCAGGTCAACTCCCTGGGCCTGACCGAGGCCCAGCCGGAGAACAACGTCCAGCGCATCGTGCTGGAGATGCTCGGCGTGACGCTGTCGAAGAACGCCCGCGCCCGCGCGCTGCAGCTCCCCGCCTGGAACGAGGCGCTCGGCCTGCCGCGCCCCTGGGACCAGCAGTGGTCCCTGCGCCTGCAGCAGGTCCTGGCCTTCGAGTCCGACCTGCTGGAGTACGACGACATCTTCGACGGCTCCCACGTCATCGAGGCCAAGGTGGCCGAGCTGGTCGCCGGCGCCAAGGCCGAGATCGACCGGGTCCAGGCCATGGGCGGCGCCATCGCCGCGGTGGAGTACATGAAGGGCGAGCTCGTCTCCTCCCACGCCGCCCGTCGCGCCGCGATCGAGTCCGGGCAGGAGGTCATCGTCGGGGTCAACAGGTTCGAGACCACCGAGCCCTCCCCGCTGACCGCCGACCTCGACTCCGCGATCATGGTGGCGGACCCCGAGGCCGAGAAGACCGCCCGCGCCAGCGTGGAGGAGTGGAAGGCCCAGCGCGACCCCCAGCAGGTCGAGGACGCGCTGCGCGCCCTGGCCGAGGCCGCCAAGGGCACCGACAACCTGATGCACGCCACCCTGGCGGCCGCCCGCGCGGGCGCCACCACGGGGGAGTGGGCCGGCACCCTGCGCGAGGTCTTCGGCGAGTTCCGTGCCCCGACCGGGGTCTCCGGTGCCGTGGGCGTCGCCGAGGCCGGTGCCGAGCTGACCGAGGTCCGCGAGCGCGTCAAGGCCACCGGCGAGGAGCTCGGCGGGCGGCTGCGACTGCTCGTCGGCAAGCCCGGCCTGGACGGCCACTCCAACGGCGCCGAGCAGGTCGCCGTGCGAGCGCGCGACGCCGGCTTCGAGGTCGTCTACCAGGGCATCCGGCTCACGCCCGAGCAGATCGTCTCCGCGGCCGTCGCCGAGGACGTCCACTGCGTGGGCCTCTCGATCCTCTCCGGCTCCCACATGGAGCTGGTGCCGGCCGTCCTCGACGGACTGCGCGAGGCCGGGCTGGACGACGTACCGGTCATCGTCGGCGGCATCATCCCCGAGTCCGACGGACGCCGCCTCGTCGAGCTGGGCGTCGCCGCGGTCTACACGCCCAAGGACTTCGGTCTCACCGAGATCATGGGCGGCATCGTCGAGGTCATCCGCCGGGCCAACGGCCTCTCGTGAGCCCGGCGGGTCGCACCCGGCGGCCCGTTCCTGAGATGTAGGGCAGGCATACCTAACCTCTTGCTACGCTGCACGCGTGGGCAAGAAGAAGGGGAAGGACAAGCACGGCAAGAAGTCCGTGCTGGTCAAGCTCCCCAAGACCAAGTGCTGCGAGTCCCGGAGCAAGTGCGGGCGCTGCCCGCTGCGCATGCTCAAGGAAGGCACCCTGCCGCCCGGCTACACGGTCAAGAAGAGGAGACTGGTCCGCGTCGACGGCCGCTCCTTCACCAAGAAGGACCTGACGAAGGTCGCCTGAGGAGAGGACGCCCGTGCCTGCCGCACGCTTCATCGAGCAGCTCAACGCCCAGATCGGCCACGAGCTCGCAGCCCACAACCAGTACCTCGCCTGCGCCGTCCACTACGACGCGCTGACGATGCCGCAGATGGCTGCCTTCTTCTACGCCCAGGCTCTCGAGGAGCGCGACCACGCGCTGATGATGGTGCAGTACCTCCTCGACACCGACGCCGAGGTCGCGATCCCCGGGGTCGAGGCGCCGGTCACCGGTTTCGAGGACGTCGTGGCGCCCGTGCGCCTCGCGCTCGACCAGGAGCGCCGGGTGAGCGAGCAGATCAACGCCCTGCTGCGCGTCGCCCGCGAGGAGAGCGACTTCGCCTCCGAGCAGTTCATGCAGTGGTTCATCAAGGAGCAGGTCGAGGAGGTCGCGACGATGTCGGACCTGCTGGCCGTGGTCACGCGCAACGTCGACGACGTCGAGGACATCGAGGAGTACGTCGCCCGCGAGCAGGGCGACGGCGGCGAGGACCCGACGGCTCCGCGCATCGCCGGCGCCTGAGCCCTCGCCTGCCCAGGGCTCCTGCCCGGAGGTCCTGCCCGGCGGTCCTGCCCAGCGCTCCTGCTCAGCGCTCCACGAAGGTGGAGTCGAGCCAGCGGAGCACCGTGCGGCGCACCTTCGGGGCCTGCTTCTCCAGCGGCAGCGCGGACCCGGCCTTCGCGAAGGTGCGTGCCGTCACCGACTCCGCCGAGCGGTAGCGCCCCGCCTGGGTGTCCGCGGACTCGTGGCGGTGCCGCACGTCGGCTCCGCCCTGGAGGACCAGCACGTCGGCCTCGACCGCGTGGGTGCCGAGGTTCAGTGCGCCGACGGTCCCGAGCAGGCTGGTGACGTCCCCGCAGGGCGTGTCGTTGCGCTGGTCGAGCGCCGCGCGGCGCACCCGGCCGGGAGCCGTCGCGAAGAGGAGGGACACGAAGTCCTCGGGCGTGGCGCCGTAGGGCACGTAGTCGTCGCTGAGGCACTCGACGCCCTGGCGCGCGGCCTCGGTGATGGCGTCGGTGGAGGCGCCCGCGTCGCTCCACCCCATGACCACGAGGCCGTCGACGTCGTCGAACTCGGCGGCCTCCAGCTGGGCGACCGCGGCACCCACGCCGTGGCCGTGCAGCACGACCTGGGCGCCGTGCGGGACCGCGGCGCCCGGACGCTCGACGTACTCGTAGATGCCCGACTTCACGTGCTGGACGACCTGGTGGAGCATCGTGGCCTGCGCGCCCAGGCAGGTCGCGCGGCCATCGGCCAGCGGGCTGGCGTCGAAGCCGAGCCGGTCGAGCACCAGCGAGGTCTCGCCGCGGCGGGCGAGCTGGCCCGCGTAGTCGTAGCGGCGTGCGCCCTGGAGGTTCCAGAACCAGCCGCCGGTGCCGGCGTCGTGGACCAGGATGTTGATCCGGGTGCTCCCGGCGTGGCCGAGCACCTCCTCGCGCGGCCCGACCAGGCGGCCGGCGACGGTGTGGACCTCGCCGTCGGCCAGGCAGGGGACGTCGGTGTCGTTGTGGTTGTTCAGCGTGAACACCACCTCGCGCGAGATCACCCGCTGCGGGTCGGCGACCGCGACGGACTGGCCGGCGACCGCCCCGACGAGGGCGCCGGTGAGGGCGCCGACGAGCAGGCCCGCCAGCAGGGTGCGTGCCGTGCGGCGGACGGGGGGCGTCGAGCGCGGGTGGGGGATGCTCATGGTCGTTGAATCTATGTCAACAGCGCACTTGCGAACAAACTGTCGGTATGTGTTCCTGCCCACGTCCGACCGGGTGGGGATGCCAGACTGCGCCCGTGAGCAGGGTGCTGGTGGTCGGTGCGGGCGTCGTCGGGCTCAGCTGCGCGGTGCGGCTGCTGGAGGCGGGCCACCGCGTGGACGTCCTGGCCAGGGACCTGCCAAGGGAGACGACGTCCGCCGTCGCGGCAGCGCTGTGGTACCCCTACCGAGCCCTGCCCCAGGACCGCGTCACGAGCTGGGCCGCCAGCACGTTCGGCGAGCTCGCCGCGCTGGCCCGGCAGCCGCGGACCGGCGTGGAGATGGTGCCGGGAGCCGAGGTGCTGCGTCGCAGCACGGGTGAGCCCTGGTGGGCCGCCGCGGTCCCCGACCTGCGTCGCGGCGTCGAGGTGCCGGCGGGGTACGCCGACTCGTGGTCCTTCACCGCGCCGGTCGTGGAGATGCCGGTCTACCTCGACTGGCTGGCGGACCGGGTCGCGCAGCTGGGAGGGACGATCACGCGACTGAACCTCTCGGCCCTCCCGACCGGGGCCCCGGGCGTGGACCTGGTGGTCGACTGCGCGGGTCTCGGCAGCCGGCACCTCGCAGCGGACCCCAGCGTCGTCCCGGTGCGGGGGCAGGTCGTCCGCGTCGCCCAGGTCGGGATCGACCGGTGGACCCTCGACGCCGACGGGCCGACGTACGTCGTGCCTCGTTCGCGCGACGTGGTCGTGGGCGGGACCGACCAGGAGGGGGAGTGGAGCCGCACCCCGGACCCGGACGTGGCGCAGGAGATCCTCGAGCGGGCGACCCGGCTGGTGCCGGAGCTCGCCGGCGCCCGGGTGCTCTCGCACCGCGTCGGCCTGCGGCCGGTGCGCCCCCGGGTGCGCCTCGAGCGGGTGGGGGACGTCGTGCACTGCTACGGCCACGGCGGGGCGGGTGTGACCTTGAGCTGGGGGTGCGCGGATGAGGTCGCTTCGCTCACCGGGAGCGCGATCCTCGCCTAGGGTGGCACCCGTGGAGGGGACCGACCGGCTGGGCGATGCCGCCCTGTGGCGAGGGGTCGTCGACGCGTCCCCCGACGCGGTCCTGCTCGTGGACGAGGAGGGGCTGATCGCCTCCGCCAACAGCCACTGCCTCGAGGTCTTCGGCACCCACCCCGACGAGCTGGTCGGCAAGCCCGTCGAGGCGCTCGTGCCCGCGGCGGTGCGTCAGCACCACCCTCGACGACGGGCCAGCTTCGAGGGCGTGCACGGGGGGCGCCCGATGGGCCTGCTGCAGCTGGCGGCGGCCCGCGCGGACGGCTCGGAGTTCCCCGCGGAGATCTCCCTGGCGAAGGTCTCGGCCGAGGACGCGACGTACGTCTGCGCGACGGTGCGTGACGTGTCCTCACGGGTCCTGGAGCAGGAGCGGTTCCGCAGCCTCCTGGAGGCCGCCCCCGACGCCATGGTGATCGTCGACGAGTCCGCCGAGATCGTCCTGGTCAACCGCCAGGTCGTGAACCTGTTCGGCTACGAGCCCGACGAGCTCCTCGGGCGTCCCATCGAGACGCTGGTGCCCGAGCGGTACCGCGAGGGCCACCACGCCCTGCGCGAGGGCTTCCTGGGCCGCCCGGGCGTGCGGCCGATGGGCTCGGGACGCGAGCTGTACGCCGCCCGCAAGGACGGCAGCGAGTTCCCGGTCGAGATCTCCCTCTCCCCGCTGCTGACCGAGGAGGGCATCCTCGTCTCCGCCGCAGTGCGCGACATCACCGAGCGGCTGAGGCTCCAGCGCGAGGCGGACCGGCTGCGCGACGAGCTGGTCGCCACGGTGTCCCACGAGCTGAGGACCCCGCTGACCTCGATCATCGGCTACGTCGAGCTGATGATGGACCTCGACGACGACGCCATCAGCGCGCCCGCTCGACGCATGCTCGAGGTCATCGAGCGCAACGCCAGTCGCGAGCTGCGCCTGGTCAACGACCTGCTGGACCTGTCCTCCATCGACGTGACGACCGTCGAGGAGCCGCAACGGGTGTCCCTGGGCAGTGTCGCCCGCTCGTGCGCGGAGGGCGCCGGTGTGGCCGCGCTGACGAAGTCGGTCCCGGTGTCGGTGCAGGTGCCCCCCGGCCTGGTGGTCGAGGGGGACCCGCTGCGGCTCGCGCAGGTGGTGGACAACCTCGTGGTCAACGCCTTGAAGTTCAGCCCCCCGGGCACCGAGGTGGTCGTCGCGGGAGGGCGCGAGGCCGGCGAGGTCTGGCTCGAGGTGCGGGACCGGGGCACGGGCGTCTCCGAGGAGGAGCTGCCGCGCATCTTCGACCGGCTCTTCCGGTCCGCCGACGCCGTGCGTGACCAGGTGCCGGGCGCCGGCCTGGGACTGACCATCGCCCGTGCCATCGTGGACGCGCATCGTGGACGCATCACCGCCACGAGCACCCTGGGGGAGGGGACGACCGTGCGCGTGGTGCTGCCCGAGGCACCCAGCGAGATCGAGGAGACCGGATGACCCGCCTGCACCCCTGCCGCCCCGTGGAGCTCGACTACCTCGACACCGCGCCGGCGGTCTTCTCCAACTCCGTGGACATCGCCCTGTCCCCCGAGGAGCTCTTCGAGGTCCTCGCCCGAGCCGACACCTGGCCCCGCTGGGCGTCGGTCATCACCGACGTCGAGTACACCTCGCCGGAGCCGCACGGTGTCGGCACCACCCGCGTGGTCACCATGCGAGGTGGGATCGTGGGGGACGAGGAGTTCCTCGCCTGGGAGCCGGGTCGCCACCTCGCGTTCCGGTTCAACGCCTCCTCGACGTCGGCGCTCAGCGCGTTCCTCGAGGACTACCGGATCGAGCCGACGGACACGGGGTGCCGGCTGACCTGGACGCTGGCGCAGGAGCTGGCCGGTCCCTCCAAGGTCTTCGCCCCGCTGACCGGCCCGCTGTGCGACCTGGCGTTCCGTCGGTTCCTGAAGAACCTCCAGCGGCTCACGTCCGCGGGCGTCCCCGCCTGAGCACGAGCCACATCAGCAGGAGCCCGACGGCCAGCCCGGCCGCCGCGCCCACCAGGGTCTCCGACCCGCCGTCGACGCCGCCCACGGCGACGGCGCCGATGGCCGAGAGGACGATGAGGCCGAACCCGAGCGCCGCGTTGCGCAGCACCTCGCGCAGGAAGAGCGAGCTGAAGGACGTGGCGGCCAGGGCCTCCTCGACCGGCACTGCTCTGAGCACGGCCGTCACCGGGACAGGGCCCTGGATGTGGGGGAAGGTCTCGGTGCCGCCGGGCTCGCCGGGCTCCTCCACGACCGGGCACCCGAGGCGGTCGGTGTCGATCTCGAGCAGCACCAGCGGTTCGCCGACGTCGGCGTAGAAGCGGGCGTGCACGCCACGCCACTGGTCGGCCCGGCTGGCGTGGATGAAACCCTCCTGCTCCAGGGTCCGGCCGCGGGTGGACGTGGTGTGGACACCGTCGCGGCGGGCCCGGGCCCAGTCCGCGGCGGTCGCCACGTGGTAGACGAGCACGGCGGGTGGCTCTCAGAAGAGCCGGTGCTCGGCGTCGTCGTCCATGCCGCGCAGCGCGTCGTAGTCGACGACGGCGCAGGTGATGCCGCGGTCCTCTGCGAGCACCCGGGCCTGCGGCTTGATGGCCTGCGCGGCGAAGATGCCGCGCACCGACCCCTTGCCGGTGAGGAGGGGGTCCCGGTTGAGCAGCTCGAGGTAGCGGGTCAGCTGCTCGACGCCGTCGATCTCACCGCGTCGCTTGATCTCGACCGCGACGCTGAGCCCCTCGGCGTCCCGGCACATCAGGTCCACCGGGCCGATGGCGGTGGGGAACTCGCGACGCACGAGCGTGAGCCCGGCGGCCAGCGTGGCCGGGTGCTCGGCGAGCAGTTCCTGCAGGTGCTTCTCCACGCCGTCCTTCTGCAGCCCGGGGTCGATGCCCAAGTCGTGCGAGGAGTCGTGGAGGACCTCCTCGATGAGGATCCGCAGCGTGTCGTCGGTCTTCCCGGTCACCGTCCACTCGACCTGGCCGTCCTCGGTGGTGCCCTCGCGCAGGGCGCAGGGCGGCGACATCCAGTTCAGCGGCTTGTAGGAGCCGCCGTCGGAGTGGACCAGGACCGACCCGTCCGCCTTGATCATCAGCACCCGGGTGGCCATGGGCAGGTGGGCGGTCAGCCGGCCGGCGTAGTCGACCTGGCAGCGCGCGACGACGAGTCTCACGCGGCCCGAGGGTACCCGGGGGCAACCGCCCGGGTGGTCCGGGGACCGGACGGGTGGTGTTGCATGGCGGGTTATGACCATTCTCGGAACCGTCCCAGGGACGATCCCGTTGGCCGCCGACGCGGAGAGCGCGTTCATCCCCAGCCTGGAGAAGGCCATCAACGACGCCTTCGAGCCGATCGCGACCGCCGTCACGTCGGTGATCTTCTGGGAGGTCCCCCTGGGGGACTACTCCTTCCCCCTGATCGTGCTGTGGCTCGTGGTGGCCGCGGCGGTCTTCACCGTCTACTTCCGGGGCGTGCAGTTCCGCTCGATGGGCACGGCGTGGGCCCTGGTGCGCGGTCGCTACTCCCGCTCGAGCGATCCAGGCGAGGTCACGCACTTCCAAGCGCTCGCCTCCGCGGTGTCCGGGACCGTGGGACTCGGCAACATCGCCGGTGTCGCGGTCGCGGTGACCGTCGGCGGGCCGGGAGCGACCTTCTGGATGATCCTCGCGGGCCTGCTCGGCATGTGCACCAAGTTCGTGGAGTGCACCCTGGGCGTGCGCTACCGCGAGGTCCACGAGGACGGCACCGTCACCGGCGGGCCGTTCCGCTACATGCCGGTCGCCTTCGAGCGCTTCGGCCCCGGCGTCGGCAAGGTCGCGATGGGCATCTTCGCCGTGGCGCTGATCCTCTTCGGTGCCCTCGGCGGCAACGCCTTCCAGTCCAACCAGACCTACGCCCAGGCGGTCAACGTCACCGGCGGTGACGACTCCTTCCTCGCCTCGAGCGGCGCCGCGTTCGCCTTCGGCGTCGTGCTCGCGCTCCTCGTGGGTGTGGTCATCCTCGGTGGCGTCACCTCCATCGCGAAGGTCACCTCCAAGCTCGTGCCGGTGATGGCGGCGATCTACATCGGTGCCTGCCTGCTGGTCATCGGCATCAACGCCACCGAGGTGCCCGGTGCGATCGGCCGTATCGTCGAGGGCGCGTTCGCTCCCGAGGGCATCACCGGCGGCGCCATCGGCGTCCTCATCATCGGCTTCCAGCGCGCGGCGTTCTCCAACGAGGCCGGCGTGGGCTCGGCGCCGATCGTCCACTCGGCGGTCAAGACCCGCCACCCCGTGAGCGAGGGCTTCGTGGCGCTGCTCGAGCCGTTCATCGACACGGTGGTGATCTGCACGATGACCGCGCTGACCATCGTCATCGCGGCCGACGGCACCAACTACGACGAGCTGGTCGGTGGCGGGCTGGACAGTGCCGGGGGCGTCACGCTCACCTCGGACTCCTTCGACACCTTCCTGCCCGGCTTCGACAACGTCCTCGCGCTCGCGGTGGCCCTGTTCGCCTTCTCCACGCTGATCACCTGGGCGTACTACACGATGCGGGCCTGGACCTCCCTGGTCGGCAAGAGCACGTTCAACGAGACCTTCTTCAAGGTCGTCTTCTGCCTCTTCACCGTGCTCGGTGCCGTGGTGGACCTGGGGTCGGTCCTCAGCTTCGCCGACGCCATGCTGTTCGTGTGCGCGATCTTCAACCTGCTGGCCTGCTACCTCCTGTTGCCAAAGGTGCGCGAGGAGATGCGCTCCTTCCTCGACGGCATCCGCAGCGGGGAGATCTCCGAGGTGCCGGTGGAGGAGCGTGCGACCACGTGAGCCCGGTGGTGGTCCGACGATGACGCTGTCGGTCCACCCGGCGCGGCCCTCCGAGCTGCGGCACCTCGCCGCCATCGAGGACTCGGGGGCCGCGCCCTTCGCCGACTGGTTCGGGGAGGCCGTCGTGCCGGCCCTGCTGGCGCCCGCGCCGAGCGGGACGAGCAGGGACGCGGCCGACGGGGCCCTCCTGGTCGCCGTCGACCCGGCGTACGCCGACGGGCCGGTCGGCTTCGCCCACCTGCTGTGGCTCCGCGCCGACGACGGGGCCCTCACCGCCCACCTCGAGCAGCTCTCGGTACTGCTGCCCGAGCACGGCCGCCGGGGCGTCGGCACCGCACTCGTGCACGCCGCCTGCGAGGAGGCCCGGTGGGCCGGTCACGACTCGCTGACCCTGTGCACCTACCGCGACGTGCCCTGGAACGGGCCGTTCTACCGCCGCCTGGGCTTCTCCGAGGACCCTGCGCCTCCGCCCCACCTGGCCCGGATCCGTCGCCACGAGCAGGACCTCGGGCTGGACCGGTGCGGTGCCCGCGAGGTGCTCAGGCGGCACTTGGATCGATCATCCCGTGCCTGAGCGGCCGCTAAGTTACCGACCAGTGAACCAGGCCACAGGCAGGGTGCCCGACCCGTGCCATGATGCCGCCCATGACCGCTCCCGAGACTCCTGACACCGCCCGCACCTTCACCACCATCGGTGTCGTGGGCCTCGGCACCATGGGTGCCGGCATCGCCGAGGTCTTCGCCCGTCACGGCTACGCCGTGGTCGGTGTGGAGAAGGACGACGAGGGCGTGGCCCGCGGCCGTCGCCACCTCGAGGCCTCCACCGGCCGCGCCGTCGCGCGCGAGAAGCTGACCCAGGACGAGGCAGACGCGCTCCTGGGCCGGATCTCCTTCACCACGACCCTGAAGGACCTCGCCGACGCCGACCTCGTGGTCGAGGCCGTCGTCGAGTCCATGGACGTGAAGGTCTCCATCTTCCGCGACCTCGACGCCATCGTCTCGCCCGACGCGATCCTGGCGACCAACACCTCCTCCCTGTCGGTGACCGAGCTGTCCACCGCGACCTCCGCGCCCGGCCGCGTGGTCGGCATCCACTTCTTCAACCCCGCACCCGTGCAGCGGCTGGTGGAGGTCGTGCGGACCGTCGTGACCGAGCCGGCCGTCCTCGACGACGTGCAGGCCCTGCTGGGGTCGCTGGGCAAGAGCCCGGTGGTCTGCGGCGACAAGGCCGGGTTCATCGCCAACACGCTGCTCTTCGGCTACCTCAACCACGCCGCCTCGATGTTCGAGCAGCGCTACGCATCGCGCGAGGACATCGACGCCGCGATGCGCTTCGGCTGCGGCTACCCGATGGGTCCGCTGGCCCTGCTGGACCTGATCGGCCTCGACACCGCCTACGAGATCCTCGAGACGATGTACCGCCAGGGTCGCGACCGGCTGCACGCGCCCACCCCGATCCTCAAGCAGATGGTCACCGCCGGCCTGCTGGGCCGCAAGACCGGTCGTGGCTTCTACACCTACGAGCAGCCCGACTCCCCGGTGGTGGTCGACGACGCGGCGACGCCCAGCGCCGACGCGGCTCCGGCGCTGCGTCACGAGATCGCCCAGGTCGGCGTGGTGGGCACCGGCACGATGGCATCGGGCATCGTCGAGGTGTTCGCCAAGGCCGGCTACGACGTGCTGTTCGTCGGTCGCTCGCAGGAGAAGGTCGCCGGGGTCGTCGCGGCCATCACCAAGAACTTCGACAAGCAGATCCAGCGTGGCCGCGCCACCGAGGAGCAGAAGACCGAGGTGTTGGCCCGCGTCAGCGGCACCACCTCGCTCGACGACCTGAGCACGGTCGACATCGTGGTCGAGGCCATCGCCGAGGACCTGGCCATCAAGACCACGCTGTTCGAGAACCTCGACGACATCTGCAAGCCCGGCGCGATCCTGGCCACCACCACCTCCTCGTTGCCGATCATCGCGATGGCCAAGGTGACCTCGCGTCCGCAGGACGTCATCGGGATGCACTTCTTCAACCCGGCGACCGTCATGAAGCTGGTCGAGGTCGTCTCGACCGTCTCCACCGACGACGCGGTCACCGAGACCGTCCGGGCGCTGTGCGCGAAGGTCGGCAAGGTCGCGGTCTCGTGCACGGACCGCGCGGGCTTCATCGTCAACGCGCTGCTCTTCCCCTACCTCAACGACGCGGTGAAGATGCTCGAGGCGCACTACGCGACCGCCGACGACATCGACACCGCCATGAAGCAGGGCTGTGCCCTCCCGATGGGCCCCTTCGAGCTGCTCGACGTGGTCGGCAACGACGTGTCGCTGGCCATCCAGCGAGAGCTGTACCTGGAGTTCCGCGAGCCCGGCTTCGCCCCGGCACCGCTCCTGGAGCACCTGGTCACCGCGGGCTACCTCGGTCGCAAGACCAAGCGCGGCTTCCGCGACTACAGCGCTCGCTGACCGTCCGGTCCCGGCGTCACCGGCCCTCGTCTGCTCAGACGGGGGCCGGTCGTCGTTCCACCCTCAGGCGGAGGTCCTGCCGGCCGCGGTGAGCAGTTCCTCGACCGCGCCGACGAGGGTGGCGGAGGTGAACGGCTTGGCCATCACCTTGTCGACGCCGCCTGCCAGTGCCTGGGCGTGGTCGGGGATCGCGGTGACCATGAGCAGGGGAAGACCGGTCAGGCCGAGCTCTCCGCGCACGGCTGCGGCTAGGCCGAGGCCGTCGAGATGGGGCATGTTCCAGTCCAGCACCACCAGGTCCGGTGCCGACGTGCGGATCTTCTCCAGCGCGGCGCGTCCGTCTGCGGCCGTGTCGACCTGGTGGCCGTGCTTGCGCAGGAACAGGGCCATCAGCAGTGACAGGTCGGGGTCGTCGTCGACGACGAGGATCTGCGTGGGCACGGCGCTCCTGGTGGGGGATGGGGGACACGGGCTCCCCGTGCGTCCAGGGTGGCACAGCGTCGGTGACCGCGGGCCGGAACCGGCGGGGGGGGTATGACGGAGGTCCCGCCCCGGGTCGGGGCGGGACCTCCGCGGGTCAGGACGACGGAGTGGTGCCTCGCCTCAGCGTCGCTTCAGCTGGGAGGCCGACACGAAGACGACGCGGCCGTTGATGGAGTCGCTGTCCAGGGTGTCGGGGTCGGACACGTAGTAGCCCCCGAGCTCGAGGGTGTAGTCGCCGGGGGCCACGTCCTCCAGCAGCACCGACCCGGTGCCGTGGCTGAAGAGCAGGTCCGTGCTGGTGGACCCGACCTCGGTGCCGTCGGCGGCGACCAGGGTGGCCGTGACCTCGGCGAGGTTCGCGGCGGTGCCGGGGGTCGGGTAGACCACGGCCAGCTTCACCGCGTCGGTGCTCTTGGCCACCCTCAGCTCGTGGGTGTCGAAGAACGGCAGCGGGTCGACGGCGACCGGCAGGGCGTCGGACTGCCACTGGTCGGTGCGCGCGACCTTCCAGTCGTCCTGGCGTGCGAGGCGGCGGTCGGCCGTGCGCATGGCCCGGGCGATCCTCTTCTTCAGGGCCTTGCCGGAGCGACCCTTGACCAGCGTCACGGCCCGGTCGAGGTTCACGTGCCCGTAGCCGACCTGGTGGGAGCCCAGGATGGTCCCGTCCGGGGTCCGCACCGGGCTGGCGGTCGCCTTCATGGCCAGCTGCACCTGAGCGGGGGTGAGCCTCGGGTTGGCCTGCAGCAGGACGGCCGCCGCGCCGGCGATGTGCGGTGCGGACATCGAGGTGCCGGAGGCCGAGGTGTTGCCGTGGTCGGGGCAGGGCCCGATCACGCTGCCCGTGCTGTCGCACGAGGAGGAGATCGAGACGCCGGGCGCCATGATGTCGGGCTGGGTCAGGCCGATCCGGTCGCCACGGTGGACGGTGTGCCCGTCCGCACCGATCGCGACTGCTCGGCCGTTGTCGAGCTCCAGGCCGTTGGAGGAGAAGCTGCCGCGCTGGCGGGAGAGGTCGCCGGCGGCCACGGAGATCACCCACGGGGCCTGGTTGAAGGGGCTGACGCTCGCCTCGGCGTCCCCGGAGCCGGAGTTGCCGGCGGAGAAGACGACGGTCACGCCCCGGTCGCTCACGGCCTTGGTGGCGACGTTGACCGGGTCCTCGGGGTCGTACTGCCGGAAGCTGTTGCCCCAGGAGTTGTTGATGACGTCGATGCCGAGCAGGTCGGGCTGGTCGAGGATGTAGTCGTAGGCGGTGACCACGGCGGTGGTCGTGATGACGGCACCGATGGCGAAGCACGCCAGCTCGGCGTCCGGGGCCACGCCGAGGTGGTCGGGGCTGCTGGTGCCGTCGGCGGCGACGATGCCCGCCACGTGGGTGCCGTGGCCCGAGCCGAGGTCGGTGTTGGAGTAGGGCGTGTCGCCCATCGGGATCGGCAGCACCGGGGAGGTGCCGGCGTTGGCGTACTCCGGGCTGAGCAGGACCACGTTGTGGACGATGTGGTCGGCGAGGTCGGGGTGGGTCCCGTCGCAGCCGGAGTCGATGACCCCGACGGTCACGCCCTTGCCGGTCAGGCCCCGGCTGCGCAGCTTCTTCGCCGCGGCGGGGGAGGAGGACATGACGTCGGAGGACGCGGTGTCGGCGTAGGCGAGCACCTCGTCGGGCCGCACGTCCAGGCCGAGTCCCTCGGGGACGATGCGGGCCAGGGTCGCCGCGGGGCCGTGGACCACGGCCATCGGCAGGGCGTCCAGGCCGCGGACGGTCAGGCCGAGGCCGCGCAGGGCGCGCAGCTGGGCACGACTGGGGACGTCGGCGAAGCGCACCACGGCGCGGCCGGTCGGGGAGGCCAGTGCCTCGGCGGCGGTGGCCACGGGGCTCGAAGTGGGCGTGGACTGCGGGACCGTCGCGGTGGCCGGCGCAGGGGTGGCGGAGCCGGCCAGGGCGAACGGGGCCAGGCCGGCGCAGGTGAGCGTGGCGAGGCGGCGGAGGCGGGACATCGGGGCCTTTCGGGTCGGGTTCGCCCCCTCAACGGCTCCGGGGCCCTGGCGGTTACGCCTCGCCCGCCTGGCGGGCGCGGTAGGCGGCGACCGCGTTGCGGTTGCCGCAGGTGGTCGAGCAGAACCGCTTCGACCGGTTGCGGGAGAGGTCGAGCACGATGCCGTCGCAGTCGTCGTCCTCGCAGACGCCCAGGCGGGACATCTCGTCGGTGCGGACCACGTCGACCATCGCCATCGCGGTCTCCACCGTGATCCTGGTCGCGAGCGGTGCGTCCGGCGAGCAGGCGTGGATGTGCCAGTCGTAGGGGTCGTGACGCACCAGCTGGGGGACCGCGCCCGCCTCGGCCAGCATGTGGTTGACGATCTCGACCGCCTCTTCGCGACTGGCCGTGAAGAGCTCGCGGAAGCGCGGCCGCAGCGCGCGCACCTCCTCCAGCTCGGCACGGGTGCGCTCGTGGCGACCGGTGTACTCGAAGCCGGTGTAGTACTCGTCGAGCGCCGCCACGGTCAGCAGGGTGTCGGGGTCGCCGGCGGTGTTGGTCAGCTCGACGGCGGCCTGGAGGGACATCTCGGTGTCATGGGCGAAAACCACGTTGACACGTTACTACGCACGGCCTACCGTCATGATCCATGACGACGTTGACTCATGACGTACCGGTCTCGGGCCCGGGTGCGTCCGCTTCCCGGCTGTCCGCGGGACTGACCTTCGCCCTGGTCAGCGCGCTGTCGTTCGGGCTGTCCGGGGCGGTGGCACGCGGGCTGCTCGACACCGGTTGGTCGCCTGGCGCCGCGACGCTCGTGCGGGTCAGCGTCGCCGCGCTGGTCGTGCTGCCGCTGGGCCTGGTCGCGCTGCGCGGTCGCTGGGCGCTCCTGCGCCGCAACGCCACGGTGGTCGTCCTCTACGGCGTCCTGGCCGTGGCCGGGGCGCAGTTCTGCTACTTCTCGGCCGTCCAGCACATGCAGGTGGCGCCCGCGTTGCTGATCGAGTACACCGCGCCGGCAGCCGTCGTGCTGTGGCTGTGGCTGCGCCACGGGCAGCGGCCGGGGCCCATCACGCTGGCCGGCGCAGGGGTGGCGGCGGTCGGGCTCGTGCTCGTGCTCGACGTCGTCTCCGGCGCCGACCTCAGCCTGGTCGGCGTGGCCTGGGCCCTGGGTGCGATGATCGGCGCCACGGCGTACTTCCTGATCTCCGCCGACGAGGGCAACGGTCTGCCGCCCCTGACCCTGGCCGCCGGCGGCCTGGTCGTCGGGTCGGCCTCGCTGGCGCTCCTCGGTCTCGTGGGCCTGCTGCCGATGCGGGTCGCCACGGCCGAGGTGTCCTACGCCGGCCCTGCCGGTACGACGGTGGCGTGGTGGGTCCCCGTGCTCGTGCTCGGCCTGGTGACGGCCGGGGTGGCCTACACCTCCGGCATCGCCGCCGGCCGGCGTCTCGGGTCGCGACTGGCGTCGTTCGTGGCGCTCACCGAGGTCCTGGCTGCGGTCGTGGCCGCATGGCTGCTCCTCGGGGAGCTCCCGCGGGCGGTCCAGCTGCTGGGTGGCGTGCTGGTGCTGGCCGGGGTCGTCGGCGTGAAGCTCGGCGAGGGCCGCCCGGCCCGGCTCGCGGAGCGGCCCGAGCCGGTCCTGTGAGGCCGGCCGGTCCGGGGGACGTCCGCTAGGAGACGTCCTGGCGGCGGACGTAGACCTCGCGCAGCAGCATCAGGATGCCCGCGGCCGTGGGGATCGCCAGCAGCGCACCGACGACGCCGAGCAGCGCGGCGCCGACGAGCGCGGCGATGACGATGACGGCCCCGGGCAGGTCCACGGAGCGCGACATCACGCGCGGGTAGATCAGGTAGTTCTCGACCTGCTGGTAGACCACGTAGAAGACGATGCAGGCGATGCCGGTCTGCACGTCGGTGGCGAAGCCGATGGCCGTGACGGCGATGGCGCCCAGGGTGGCACCGATCATCGGGATCACGCCCAGCAGCGCCACCACGGTGGCCAGCGCCACGGCGTACTCGCCGAGGCCGATGACGAACAGGAACACCAGCGAGGAGATCCCCGAGATCAGGGCCACGATGAAGGCGCCGGACACGTAGCCGCCGACGCTGGCGAGGATCCGGTCGCCGAGCCGGCTGACGCGGTCACGGCGCGAGGCGGGGGCCAGACGGTAGAGGGCGCCCTTGGTGGTCTCCATCGACGCCAGGAAGTACAGCGTCAGGACCAGCACGATGAAGGCGTTGAAGAACGCGCCGACCAGGGCGAGCCCGAAGCCGAGGACCCCGCCGAAGAGCCCGGAGAGGAAGTCGCCGTTGCTGACGTAGTCGCGGGCGCGGTCGAGGAGCTGGTACTCCTCGTCGAGCGCGCGCACCCGTTCGTTGCGCTGGAGCTGGTCGAACCAGCCGGGCGCGTTGTCGGTGATGGCGCGGACCTGGTCGGCGATGACCGGCACGATCGCCACCACGAAGAGCGTGAGGGCCCCGAGAGCGGCGATGATGACGGCCAGGACCGCGAAGCCGCGCCGCAGCCCGCGCCGCTCCAGGAACAGCACCGCCGGGTGCAGCCCCGCGGCCAGGAACAGCGAGACCACGATCAGCAGCAGCGTCGAACCGATCGCCAGGATCGTGGTGCCCAGCCACCAGGCGGTCAGCGCCCCCAGGCCGCCGAAGAAGCCGAGGTAGAACGGCGAACGCCGGTCCAGCGGGGGACCGGGTGTCCCGAGGTGCTCGGGTCCGCCGACGAGCCCCACGTGGGCGTCGTCGTCGGTGGCCTCCTGCTCGTGCTCCTCGACCATCGCGACGGTGTCGCGGGGGTCGCGGGGGTCACGGGGGTCACGGGGGTCACGGGGGTCGGTCGAGTCCTGCGGCCCGGCGGACCGCTGGTCGTCGGACCCGCCGGGCTCGCTCGTCACGACTCGTCGTTCTGCGGTGCGTCGGCAGGGGCCTCGGGCTCGTCGTTGCCGAAGCCGGACACGATGTCGGCCAGCGAGGAGAGCTGGGCGGTGATGCCGTCGCGACGCTTCTGCAGCCGCTCCACCTCCGCGCGCACCGCGGCCAGCTCGCGCTCGGCCTCGGCGGTGCCGGTCGAGGAGATCGACTCGGCCTGCTTCTGCGCCGAGGACACGATCTGCTCGGCTTCGCGCCGGGCCCGCTGGAGCAGGGCGTCGGCCTCGGCCTGGGACTGCTCGCGGTACTGGGTCGCCGAGGCGGTGGCCTGGCGGCCGCGCTCCTCCGCGGAGGCGGCGCGCTGCTCGGCCTCGGTGACCAGGCGCTGCGTCTCGGCCATCGCGCTCTCGTGGTGCTCGGAGGCCTCGCGGGCCAGCCGCTCCTTCTCCACCGCGAGGGTGCGGCGGGCCTCGGTGACCTCGCGGTCGGCCGCGGCCCGGGCCTTCTCCACCTCGCGCTGGGCGGAGGTGCGCATCTCGGTCGCCTCCTGCTGGGCGGCGAGCTTGACCTGGTCGGCCTCGCGCTTCGCGGCGGCGCGCAGGTCCTCGGCCTCGCTGCGGGCCAGCGACCGCTCCTGCTCGGCGTCGGTCAGCAACCGGGTGCGGTGCTCCTCGAGCTCCTGGAGCTGCACCATCCGCATGTCCTCGGCCTCACGGGCGGCGTCGGCCTTGATCGCCTTGGCGTCGCGCTCGGCCTGGTTGAGGATCTCGTCGGCGTCGCGGCGCGCGGCGGCCCGCACGTCGGCGGCCTCCTCCTCGGCCAGCCGGAGCATGGCGCTGGCCCGACCGCCCAGACCGGCGTACGACGGTCGCTCCATCTCCGCGACCTCGGTCCGGACCCGCTCCAGCTCGGCCTCGAGCTCGACGACCCGCTGCTCGGACTCGGTCAGGCTCTGCGCCAGACCGGACTTCTCGCCCAGCAGCTGGCGGACCTTGGCGTCGACGCTGGCGGTGTCGTAGCCGCCACGACGCACCACGGGGAAGCCGGGGGCGGCGGGAGCCGATGGAGCACCGCCGGGCCGTGCCGCGGGGGGCACGACGGGGCGCTGGGGGGCGTTGCCGGAGGCGCCGGACGGCTGGCCGCCCTGGCTGCTCTTGTCGCCCTGGGCGACGGGGATCACCTGGGTCTTGTCGTCGGGAGAGCCCTTGCCGGTCTGGCCGGACTGCTCGTCGAAGATGGACAGGCCCTGGTCGCTCATGCGGGACAACCTACTTCCAGTCGTGGGAGGTCGACGTGAGACCCCATTGTCGAGGATCGCCCGCCGCAGTCCCACCCGTCGACACCTGAATCTTTGCCCAGATTCCAGGCGTCCCCGGCGGGGGAGAGGCCGGGGACGCCAGGGAGGCCAGGGAGGCCAGGGACGCCGCGAGGGCCGTCGGTGCGACCGACGGCCCTCGCGGGTGGTGCAGGTGCCGGACCCTGGGCCCGGCGGGGGATCAGACGCCGCGGAACCGGTTGATCGCGTCGAGGTGCTTCGCGCGCTTCTCCTCGTCGCGCACGCCCAGGCCCTCCTCGGGCGCCAGGCACAGCACGCCGACCTTGCCCTGGTGCTTGTTGTGGTGCACGTCCAGCGCAGCCTGGCCGACCTCGTCGAGCGTGTAGGTCTTGGACAGGGTGGGGTGGATCTTGCCCTGGTCGATGAGGCGGTTGGCCTCGTAGGCCTCGCGGTAGTTGGCGAAGTGGCTGGAGACGATGCGCTTGAGGTTCATCCACAGGTAGCGGTTGTCGTACTCGTGCATGAAGCCCGTGGTCGAGGCGCACGTGGTGATGGTGCCGCCCTTGCGGGTCACGTAGACCGACGCACCGAAGGTCTCGCGGCCGGGGTGCTCGAAGACGATGTCGATGTCCTCGCCGCCGGTGAGCTCGCGGATCTTCTTGCCCAGGCGCTGCCACTCCTTGGGGTTCTGGGCGGTGTTGTCGTCGTTCCAGAACTTCCAGTTCTCCTCGGAGCGGTTGATGATCATCTCCGCGCCCATGGAGCGGCAGATCTTGGCCTTCTCCTCGTTGGAGACCACGCAGATGGGGTTGGCACCGCCGTTGAGGGCGTACTGCGTGGCGAAGCCGCCGAGGCCGCCCGAGGCGCCCCAGATCAGCACATTGTCGCCCTGCTTCATCTGGCCGGCGTTCTTGGAGACCAGCTGGCGGTAGGCGGTGGCGTTGACCAGGCCGGGGGAGGCGGCCTCCTCCCAGGTGAGGTGGGCCGGCTTGGGCAGCAGCTGGTTGGACTTGACCAGGGCGATGTGGGCCAGGCCGCCGAAGTTGGTCTCGAAGCCCCAGATGCGCTGCTGCGGGTCCATCATCGTGTCGTCATGACCGGCCGGGTCCTCGAGCTCGACCGAGAGGCAGTGCGCCACGACCTCGGCGCCGGGCTGCCACTGGGTGACGCCGGGGCCGGTCTTGAGCACGACGCCGGCGAGGTCGGAGCCGACCACGTGGTAGGGCAGGTCGTGGCGCTTGGTGAGCTCGGAGAGCCGGCCGTAGCGCTCGAGGAAGCCGAAGGTGGAGACGGGCTCGAAGATCGAGGTCCACACGGTGTTGTAGTTGATCGCCGAGGCCATGACCGCGACGAACGCCTCGCCCGGGCCGAGCTCGGGGAGGGCGACGTCCTCGACGTGGAGGGACTTGCGGGGGTCCTTGTCGCGAGAGGCCACGCCCTCGAACATGTCGACCTCGTCCTTGTGCACCGTCACGGCGCGGTAGGACTCGGGGAGGGCGAGGCTCGCGAAGTCCTCCGAGGTCGCGTCGCCGGTCTGGCCGGCCTGGATCGCATCGAGGATGTGCTGCACGGGTGGCTCCTGGTCTGGTCGGGAGTCAGTCGGGGCGGACGCCCCGCGCGGAAGATTACTGGTGGGTAACAGTGCCGGGAAGAGTCATCTCGCGGCCACCCCCTGTGATGCACGGCACGATCCGTGCCGCGGTGGGCGGTCGACCGGGCACGGGATCAGTGCGCGGCGGCCGGGTTCGGCTCGACGATCTCCACCAGGATGCCGCCGGCGTCCTTGGGGTGCACGAAGTTGATGCGGCTGTCGGACGTGCCGCGCTTGGGGGCGTCGTACAGCATCCGCAGCCCGCGCTCGCGCAGGATCGCGGCGACCTTCTCCACGTCGGTGACGCGGTAGGCGATCTGCTGGCAGCCGGGGCCGTTGCGGTCGATGAACTTGGCGATCGTGGAGGACTCCGAGAGCGGCGCGAGCAGCTGGACGCAGGAGCCGGAGTCGCCGACGGCCATCATCGCCTCGCGCACGCCCTGCTCCTCGTTGGTCTCCTCGTGGGCCAGCGTCATCCCGAAGGTGTCGCGGTAGAAGGCGATCGCCTCGTCGAGGTCCGGCACGGCCATCCCGACGTGGTCGATGGCGGTGAACAGGTGGCTGGGGATGTCGAGGGGAGTGCTCATGGCCGCATCGTCGTACGCCGGACGTTGCAGCCACAACGCACCCGCCCAGGTTGTGACATGTGCCTCACGACCGGCAGGACGGACGCCCCTCGCCGCGGAGGTGACTCGTGGGTAGCCTGACCGGGTCCCGGCCCGGCGCCCGCGGCCCTCGTCCCGCGCCGGCCCACCCAGCACTGGAGGAGAACCCCATGTCCGGAACCGTCATCGTCGCCGGGGCGCGCACCCCGATCGGCCGCCTGCTCGGCGGGCTCAAGAGCTTCTCGGCCGCCGACCTCGGCGGGATCGCCATCAAGGGCGCGCTGGAGAAGGCGGGCGTCACCGGCGAGCAGGTCGACTACCTGATCATGGGCCAGGTCATCCTCGCCGGCGCCGGCCAGAACCCCGCCCGCGCCGCCGGCCTCGCCGGTGGGCTGCCGGCCTCGGTCCCCTCCATCACCGTCAACAAGGTGTGCCTGTCGGGCCTCAACGCCATCGCCACCGCCGACCAGATGATCCGCGCCGGCGAGGCCGACATCATCGTCGCGGGCGGCATGGAGTCGATGACCAACGCTCCGCACCTGCTGCCGAAGTCGCGTGAGGGCTTCAAGTACGGCGACACCGCGCTGGTCGACTCGATGGCCTACGATGCGCTGTTCGACCAGGCCACCCAGCAGGCCATGGGCGGGCTGACCGAGGCGTGCAACGCCGCGACCGACAAGTTCACCCGTGAGGAGCAGGACGCCTTCGCCGCGGCCTCGCACCAGAAGGCCGCCGAGGCCTGGAAGAACGGGGTCTTCGACGACGAGGTCGTCCCCGTCTCCATCCCGCAGCGCAAGGGCGACCCGGTCGTCGTCTCCTCCGACGAGGGCGTGCGCGGCGACACCACCGCCGAGAGCCTCGGCGGGCTGCGCCCCGCCTTCGCCAAGGACGGCACCATCACCGCCGGCACCTCCTCGCAGATCTCCGACGGTGCCTGCGCCGTCGTGGTGATGAGCAAGGCCAAGGCCGAGGAGCTGGGCCTGGAGTGGCTGGCCGAGATCGGCGCGCACGGCATGGTCGCCGGCCCCGACTCCACCCTGCAGCTGCAGCCGGCCAACGCCACCGCGAAGGCCTGCGCGAAGGAGGGCATCGAGCCCTCGTCGCTGGACCTGGTGGAGTTCAACGAGGCCTTCGCCGCGGTCGGCATCGCCTCCGCGCGGGCCCTCGGCCTGCCCGACGAGAAGGTCAACGTCAACGGCGGCGCGATCGCCCTGGGTCACCCGGTCGGCATGTCCGGTGCCCGCGTGGTCCTGCACCTCGCGCTCGAGCTCAAGCGCCGGGGCGGCGGCACCGGTGCGGCCGCGCTGTGCGGTGGCGGTGGCCAGGGCGACGCCCTGATCGTGCGTGTCCCGTCGAACTGACCCCGCGGCGGTCCCGGACCTGGTCGAGCGCGCACGCGCCGGCCAGGCCCGGGCCGTCGCCCGGCTCGTCTCGCTCGTCGAGGACGAGTCGCCCCTCCTGCGGCCGGTGATGGCGGCGCTCGCGCCGCACACCGGCCGTGCGCACGTGGTGGGCCTGACCGGTGCCCCCGGTGTCGGGAAGTCCACCTCGACCAACGCGCTCATCGGCGCCCTGCGCGCGGCCGGCCGCACGGTCGGCGTGCTCGCGGTCGACCCGTCCTCGCCGTTCTCCGGCGGCGCGCTGCTCGGCGACCGCATCCGGATGCAGGACCACGCCGCCGACGAGGGTGTCTTCATCCGCTCGATGGCGTCCCGGGGGCACCTGGGCGGGCTCTCGTTCACCACGCCCCAGGCCGTGCGCGTGCTCGACGCAGCCGGCTTCGACGTGGTGCTGGTGGAGACCGTCGGCGTCGGCCAGAGCGAGGTCGAGGTCGCCGGGCTCGCCGACACCACGATGGTCCTGCTGGCGCCCGGGATGGGCGACGGCATCCAGGCCGCGAAGGCCGGCATCCTCGAGGTCGGCGACCTCTACGTCGTCAACAAGGCCGACCGCGACGGGGCCGACCGGCTGCGACGTGATCTGCGGTCCGGCCTGGCTCTGACCGAGCGGGCCGCCGACGCCTGGCAGCCCCCGATCCTGGCGACCGTCGCCCAGACCGGACAGGGCGTCGACGACGTCGTCGAGGGCCTGGAGCAGCACCGTGCCTGGCTCGAGGAGACCGGTCAGCTCGCCGCGCGGCGCGCGCGGCGCGCGCGGGCCGAGGTCGAGGCGGTGGCCGTCGCGGCGCTCCGCGCGCGCTGGGAGCTGGGCGACCACTCCGCGCTGGACCGGCTGGCCGAGGCCGTCGCCGCCGGCGAGCAGGACCCGTACGCCGCGGCCGACGCGCTGCTCGGGGACTGAACCGCAGGTGGGTCGGGGCCGGCTCTGCTCCAATGGGGCTGTGGACCTGCCCGCCCTGCTGTCCGGACTGCCCGACGAGCCCCGTGTGGTGGTGACCGGCAACCATGCCACCCCGTGGACGCTGCTCGGCCTGGTGGACGAGTCGCTGGCGTCGTACCGGCTGTGGGTGCTGAACGCCCAGCGCGGCGTGCCCGACCGTGACGGCGTCACCTACGAGACGCCGTTCGTCGGCCCGGGCATGCGGCGCAGCCCGCGGTTGCGCTACACGCCCTCGCGGCTGTCGCTGGTGCCCCGGCTGTTCACCACGACGCAGCCGCCGGACCTCGTGCTGCTGCACACCACGCGGCCCCGCGACGGCAGGGTGTCGCTGGGCACCGAGGTCAATGTGCTGCCGGCGGCGGTCGAGGCGGCGCGCGCCCGCGGTGGGCGGGTGGTGGCGCAGGTCAGTGACCGCGTGCCCTGGACGTACGGCGACGCGGAGCTCGACCTGGCGTCGATCGACGTGCTCGTGGAGGCCGAGGAGCCCGCGGTGGCGGGGCCGTCCGGTGCAGGCGGGATCGACGCCGAGGCCGCCGCGATCGGCGCGCAGGTGGCGGCCCGGGTCGGCGACGGCGCCACGCTGCAGGCGGGCATCGGCGCGGTGCCCGACGCGGCGCTGCGGGGGCTGACCGGCCGACGCGGGCTGCGGGTGTGGACCGAGATGTTCTCCGACTCGGTGCTGGCGCTGGAGCAGGCGGGGGCGCTCGACCGCGACGTGCCGGTACAGGCGTCGTTCCTGTTCGGCTCCCCGGAGCTGCTGGCCTGGGTCGACCGCAACCCGCGGGTGCAGATGATCCGCACCGAGACGGCCAACGACCCGGGACTGATCGCGCGCAACCCGGGCATGACCAGCATCAACACCGCGCTGCAGGTCGACCTCTTCGGCCAGGCCAACGCCTCGCGGATCCACGCCCGGATCCACTCCGGCTTCGGCGGGCAGACCGACTTCATCGTCGGTGCCCTGCACAGCCGGGGCGGCCAGGCGCTGATGGCGCTGCGCTCGTGGCACCCCAAGGCCGACTGCTCCACGATCGTCCCGATGGTCGACGAGCCGGTCACCTCCTTCCAGGTCACGGCCGTGCTCACCGAGCAGGGGGCCGCCGAGCTCGCCGGCCAGGACGAGCGCACCCAGGCCCGGCACCTCATCGAGCACGCCGCCCACCCCCGGGTGCGCGAGGAGCTGTGGGAGGAGGCGGTGGCGCTCGGGCTCGCGTGAGCCCGGCGTGCCCGGCGTGCCCGGCGAGCCCGGCCGTCCCGCGGCGCAGGCCCCCACCCGCCGGGCCGGTGCCGGTTTCCTAGGATTGGCGCCATGACGCAGCAGCCGTTCTCCCGCCCCGGTGCCATCGACCTCTCGGCGCTGAAGAAGCCGGCCCCGGCAGCGCCGTCCTCCGGCGGTCAGGCCTCGTCCGCGGGCGGCGGTGGCGGCTCGGCGTACTCCCTCACCGTCACCGAGGAGAACTTCCAGCAGGTCATCGAGTCCTCGATGACCGCTCCGGTCCTGCTGGCGTTCTACTCCGCCAGCCGGCTGCCCGAGAGCGAGCAGATGGCCCGCGACCTCGCCTCGGCGGTCGACGCCCACGAGGGCCGCTTCCTCGCCGCGCTGGTCGACGTCGACGCCACCCCGGCGATCGCGCAGGCCGTGCAGCTGCAGTCGATCCCCTACCTCATGGCGGTGCTCGACGGTCGCCCGCAGCCGATCGCCCAGGACGTGCTCGGACCCGAGGAGATCAGCGGTCTGCTCGACCAGCTGGCCCAGCAGCTCACCGCCGGCGGCGTCACCGGCCGGCACCAGCCGCGCGCTGCGGCACCCGCGACCGAGGAGGGCGAGGAGCCGGGGCTCGACCCGCGCTACGCCCCCGCCCAGGACGCGCTCGCCGCGGGCGACATCGACCGCGCGGTCGAGGAGTACCAGAATCTGGTCTCGGCCAACCCCGCCGACAGCGAGGCGGTCGCCGGCCTGGCGATGGCCAAGGTGCTCCAGCGCACCCAGGGCGTCGACCTGCAGGCGGCCCGCGCCGCCGCGGCCGCGGACCCCGACGACATCGACGCCCAGACCCTCTGCGCCGACCTCGACATGCTCGGCGGCCACGTCGAGGACGCCTTCGTCCGGCTGGTGGAGCTCGTGCGGCGTACGTCGGACAAGGAGCGCGAGCGGGCCCGCGACCACCTGCTGGGTCTCTTCGCCGCCGTCGGCAACGACGACCCCCGGGTCCTCAACGGACGGCGGGCCCTCGCCTCGGCGCTGTTCTGAGTCCGCCGGTGCGCGGCCCGGGCTACCTCCTGCGCGGCCTCGGGCTCTGGCGCACCCGTCCGGGGCTGATGCTCCTGGGGATGGTGCCGGCGCTGCTGGTCCTGCTCCTGGTGGTGGGCGGCCTCGTCGTCCTGCTGCTGCAGGTCGGCGACCTCGTCGCCTGGGCGACGCCGTTCGCCGCCGACTGGGCCACCGGGGCGCGGGCGCTGGTGCGGGTGGCGCTGGGCCTGCTCGTGGTCGTGGGGTTCCTCATGGTGGCGTCGATGACCTTCACCGCCCTCGCACTGACGCTGGGGGACCCGTTCTACGCCCGGATCTGGGCGGAGACCGAGCGGATGCTGGGTGGGGACGTCCCCGACGCGGGCCCGGGCTTCTGGCGCTCGGCCGTGGACGGCCTCGTGCTGGCGGGGACCGGTCTGCTGCTGGGCGTCGGGGTGCTCGTGCTGGGCCTGCTGCCGGTGGTCGGGACGGCGGTCGGCCTCGTCCTCGGCGTCGCGGTGTCGGGCCGTCTGCTCGCCGCCGAGCTCGTCTCGCGCGCCCTGGAGGCCCGGGGGATGGACCGTGCGGCCCGGGCCGAGGTGCTGGCCCGCGACCGGGGTGCCGTCCTCGGCTTCGGGGTCGCCACGCAGCTGTGCTTCCTGGTGCCGCTGGGCGCTGTCGCGGTGATGCCCGCGGCCGTCGCCGGCGCGACGATGCTCGCCCGCGACCTGCTCGACCGACCGGGTCGTGCCCCTCAGCGGGCGGGATAGCGCCCGCTCAGGGGCACGACTCCGATCGGTTCAGTCGGTCGGGTCAGTCGGTCAGCGCGGCCAGGACCGCCTGGAGGGCGGGGGAGGCGGCCATCGAGCGGCGGTGGACCGCCACGACCTCGCGCGTCGGGACGGGGTCGGTGGCGAGGACGGTGGTGAGCGGCGCCTCGATCCGTCCGCGGCCCAGACGGGGGACCAGGGCGATCCCCAGGCCGGCGTGCACGAGGGCGAGGTGGGAGGCGTACTCGAGGGACTCGTGCGCGATCCGCGGGCTGCGGCCGGTCCCGACGTACATCCGGTGCAGCCACTGACGGCAGATCGTGCCGTCGGGGGTGGCGATCCAACCCTCGTCGACCAGGTCGGCCGGGGTCACCCGGTCCCGGCCGGCGAGCGGGTGGTCCTCGCGGACGACGACGTCGGCGACGTCCCGCGCCACGACGGTGCGCGCAAGGTGGTCGGGGACGTGCAGCGGCACGTCACCCCAGGAGTGCACGACCCCGATGTCGAGCCGGCCGGCGGCCACGATCTCCACCGTGTCCCAGGGCTCGGTCTCGGTCAGGGAGAAGGTCAGGTCGGGATGTCGCCCTCGCAGCTCGCCCAGCCGGGGTGCGACGAGCCCGCGCATGGCCGTGGAGAAGGCGGCCAGCCGCACGTGCCCCGTCACGTCGCCCGAGAGCCGGTGCAGGCCGCTCTCGAGGCGCTCGAGGTCGGTCAGCAGACGGCCGCCCTCGTCGACCAGGTGTCGCCCGGCGCCGGTGAGGATGACGCCGCGCCCGACCCGCTCCAGCAGCGCGACGCCGGTCTGCCGCTCGAGCCGCTTCACCTGCTGGCTGATCGCGCTGGGCGTGAAGCCCAGCGCGGCAGCCGCGGCACTGACCGAGCCGTGGTCGGCGACGGCTCGGAGCGAGGACAGGGCGTCAAGGTCGAGCATGAGGTCATCGTCGCAGAACCATGCAGCAACGCTTCACGGTATGGCTCAGCAATAGTCGCTGGTGCTGCATGATCCGGTGCTCCAGGCTGGAGCGGTGAGCCGTCGAGACAACGTCCTGGCCGCCCTCGTGGCGACCCTGTGGGGCCTGAACTTCCTGGCCATCGACCTCGGGATGGGTGACGTGCCGCCGTTGGTCTTCCTGGCGCTGCGCTTCGTCGCGGTGGTGCTCCCGGCGGTCTTCCTGGTGCCGCGGCCGCAGGTGTCGTGGCGGGTGCTCGCGGCGGTCGGGCTGTTCATGTCCGCGGGTCAGTTCGGCTTCCTGTACGTCGCCATGGGGGTCGGCCTGCCGCCCGGCATCGCCGCGCTGGTGCTGCAGGCGCAGGTCGTGTTCACGATCGTGATCGCCGCCGGCGTCCTGCGGGAGCGGCCGACCGTGACCCAGGGCATCGGCGTCGCCCTCGGTGTCGTGGGACTTCTCGTCGTCGCGCTCGGCAGGGGAGGCGACGTGCCCCTGGTGGGGCTGGGCCTGTGCCTGATGGGCGCGCTGTCCTGGGGCATCGGCAACGTGGTCTCCCGCGCGGCGCGGGTGCCGGGCGGACTGTCGCTGACGGTGTGGTCGGGACTGGTGGTCCCGGTCCCCGTGATGGCCCTCGCCCTGGTGGTCGATGGCCCGACCGCCGTCCTCGAGGGGCTCGCCGCGGTGGACGGGGCGGCGCTGCTCGCCACGCTCTACACCGCGGGGATCGCCTCCCTGCTGGGCTACGGCATCTTCAACACGCTGCTGGCGCGCAACCCCTCGGCCGCGGTGGTGCCGTGGGTGCTGCTGGCACCGGTCGTCGCGATGACGGCTGCCTGGGCCCTGCTCGGCGACGTGCCGACCGCCGGGGAGGCGGGCGGCGGGCTGCTGCTGGTGGTCGGCGTGCTGGTGGCGCTGCGTCCGCCCCGTCGAGCGCCGGGGTCAGCGGCCGCTCTCGGTGTAGGCCGATCCCTCGCCGGCGAGGGTCGCGAGCGCGGCGCGGACCCGACGGGCGGTGAAGTCGGCACAGAGCTCGTCGACCTCGTCGAGGGTGCAGAAGCGCGCTGAGCGGATCTCGCGGGCCTGCTTGACCACCCGGTCCAGGATCGCGGGCTCGTGCTCGCCGCCGTCGAAGACCAGGCACAGCGCGTCGTCCCAGCCGCCCCACGGCGGCAGCCAGTCGGTCAGCAGCAGCGGGCCGGCCGGGATCTGCAGCGCCAGCTCCTCCTCGACCTCGCGGGCCACCGCGACCATCGGCGACTCGCCGACCTCGACGACGCCGCCGGGGAGGTCCCAGTCGGTCTTGTAGGTCAGCTGGCACAGCAGCACCCGCTGCTTGGTGTCGCGCACCAGCATCTGGCTGATGGCGCGCTTGCGGGGCAGGAAGGAGTTGAGCAACGCCCGGAACGAGCCGGGCTCGTCGACCGGGCGGTCGGTCGCCAACCGTGCGTAGACGATGCGGTCCACCGGCGTACCGTCGACCGTGACGCCGCGCATCACGCCCTCACGCTGCATGCCCGCCCAGGTCGCGATCCGCTGCCCCTCGGTGTCGTCGGGGTCGACGTGGGCCTCGACCCGGGCGTGGGTGACCAGCGCCCGCGCCAGCTCGCGGCGCACGTTGTCGATCGGCTCGCCGGGCGGCCACACCAGGCGGGCCACCCCGTCGGCGACGGTGCTGCGCGTCGTCGTCGGCTGCTGGGTCATGCGGCCACCCTAGAGGGCGGCCGGTGGTCTCGACGCCCGCTCGTCGCTGGCGCTCCTCGCTGCTCGACCACCGTCAGCGGGCGGCCCTGAACCACACGGTGCCCAACGGCGGCAGGCTGAGCTCGGCGTGGGCCGGGTGGCCGTGGTGGTCGCCCTCGACGGCGGTCACGGCGCCGAAGTTGCCGACCCCGGAGCCGGTGTAGGCCTCGGCGTCGGTGTTGAGCACCTCGGTCCACTCACCGGCCGACGGGAAGCCGACCCGCACGCCGTGGTGCGGCACCGCGGAGAAGTTCGACACGCACACCACGTCGGGGTGCCCGGGCGCGCGGCGCACGAAGGAGAACACGTTGCGTCCCGCGTCGTTGGCGTCGATCCACGCGAAGCCGTCGGGGGAGTGGTCCTGGGCCCACAGGGCGCCGGAGTCGGCGTAGGTGCGGTTGAGGTCGCGCACCAGCCGGTGCACACCGGCGTGCTCGGGGTGGTCGAGCAGCCACCAGTCCAGCTCGCGGGACTCCGCCCACTCCGACTCCTGGCCGAGCTCGGCGCCCATGAAGAGCAGCTGCTTGCCCGGGTGACCCCACATGAAGGCCAGGTAGGCGCGCAGGTTGGCCAGCTGCTGCCACCGGTCGCCGGGCATCTTGCGCAGCAGCGAGCCCTTGCCGTGGACGACCTCGTCGTGGCTGATCGGCAGCACGAAGTTCTCCGACCAGGCGTAGACCAGGGAGAAGGTCATCTCGCCGTGGTGGTAGGCGCGGTGCACGGGCTCGTGGGCCATGTAGGTCAGCGAGTCGTGCATCCAGCCCATGTTCCACTTGAAGCCGAAGCCCAGGCCGTCGGCGTCGGTCGGCTTGGTGACGCCGGGCCAGGAGGTGGACTCCTCGGCGATCGTCACGACGCCGGGGACGCGGCGGTAGACGGTGGCGTTCATCTCCTGGAGGAACTGCACCGCCTCGAGGTTCTCCCGGCCGCCGTACTTGTTCGGCGACCACTCGCCGTCCTTGCGGGAGTAGTCGAGGTAGAGCATCGAGGCGACGCCGTCGACGCGCAGGCCGTCGACGTGGAACTCCTCGCACCAGTAGACCGCGTTGGCGAAGAGGAAGTTGCGCACCTCGGGGCGGCCGAAGTTGAAGATGTGGCTGCCCCACTCCTGGTGCCAGCCGCGCTGGGGGTTGGGGTCCTCGTAGAGCGGGGTGCCGTCGAAGCGGGCCAGCGCCCACTCGTCGGTGGCGAAGTGGCCCGGGACCCAGTCCAGGATCACGCCGATGCCGGCCTGGTGCAGCCGGTCGACGAGCAGGCGGAAGCCGTCGGGGTCGCCGAAGCGGCTGTCCGGGGCGAAGTAGGAGGTGACGTGGTAGCCCCAGGAGCCGCCGAAGGGGTGTTGCATCACCGGCATCAGCTCCACGTGGGTGAAGCCGAGGTCCTGCACGTAGGCGACCAGGTCGGTGGCCAGCTGGTCCCACGACCAGGTGCTGCCGTCGTAGTTGCGGCGCCACGACGCGAGGTGCAGCTCGTAGACGCTCATCGGGGCGCTGACCGGCGGGGTGTCGGCGCGGGTGGTCATCCACTCCTCGTCGCCCCAGGTGTAGTCGGAGGCGAAGACCTTCGAGGCGGTGCTCGCGGGCGGCTCGGCCCACTGCGCCAGCGGGTCGGCCTTCTCGCGCCAGTGGCCGTCCTGGCCCAGGATCGCGAACTTGTACGCCGTCCCCGACCCGACGCCGGGCACGAACAGCTCCCACACGCCCGACGTCCCGAGCTGCCGCATCGGGTGCGCCCGACCGTCCCAGGAGTTGGCGTCGCAGGTGAGCCGGACCCCGCGGGCGGACGGCGCCCACACCGCGAACGAGGTGCCCTCGATCGCCCGCCCGTCGCCGCCCTCGTAGGTGCGGACGTGGGCGCCCAGGACGGTCCACAGCTGCTCGTGGCGTCCCTCGTTGACCAGGTGCAGGTCGACCTCGCCGAGGGTGGGGAGGAAGCGGTAGGGGTCCTCCAGGACGAGCGGCTCGCCGTCGTAGGCGACGGCGAGGAGGTAGTCGGGGACCTCGGCGACCGGGAGGACACCGACCCAGACACCCTCGTGCTCGTGGGTGAGCGCCACCTCGCCGAAGTCGCCGGTGACGCTGACCCGCGAGGCCAACGGGCGCAGGGCGCGGACCGTGACGGCACCGTCGTGCAGGTGCGGGCCGAGGACGGCGTGCGGGTGGCCGTGCTCGCCGCGGACGAGCTGGTCGAGCTCCTCGACGGGGACCGGGCGGGGGCCCGGGTCGTGGCCGGACGGGGGAGTGCTGGAGGTGGTCATGCGGCTCCGATCTCGGCCACGGCCTGCAGCGGGATCTCCACCCAGGTCGGCCGGTTGCGGGTCTCGTAGACGGTCTCGTAGACGGCCTTGTCGGCGACGTAGGCCTCCACGAGCGTGCGCTGCTCGGGGCTGATGTCGCCGCCGGCGTACGCGACGAGGAAGTGGTTCTTGGCGCGGTTGGCCCACTCCTGTGCCTTGGCGGCGCGCACCTCGGCGCCGTCGGGGTCGTCCTCGGCCCAGGTGCGCTCGACGACCCGCGGGGCGTAGTCGAAGGAGCGCAGCATGCCGGCGACGTCGCGCCAGGGGCAGTCGGGCAGCAGGCGCTCGGCCAGCGGCTTGGCCGGCTCGCCCTCGAAGTCGACGATCTTCCAGCCCAGCGAGGTGCGCAGGGTCTGGCCGAGGTGCAGGTCGCCGTGGACGCGGTGGACCGCGACCTCCCCTAGCGCGGCGACGCGGTCGAAGAGCCGCTCGAGGGCCTCGCGGTGCGGGGCCAGTTTGGGCGCCGCGGCCACGGCGGCGGGGAGCCGGTCCCCCATCCGCTCGGCGATCTCGCGGGCCGGCACGTCGCTCTCACCGAAGTGCTCGACGAGCAGGTCGTGCACGGCACGCAGAGTCAGCCCGAGCCGGGTGGCCTCGCCGGCGAAGTCGCCGCCCGCGGCCGAGGCGTGCAGCTCGGGGTCGGAGAAGAGGTTGCGGACGCTGGCCAGGGCGAGGTCCCACCCGTCGGAGGCGGTCCGGAGGAACTGCTGCAGCATCGCGAGCTGCACCACCTCGCCGGACTCCGGGTCGTCGGGGTCCACGGAGTCGGGGTCGACCCAGTCGACCCAGCCGAAGAGGTGCGCGACGTCGGGGGACTCCGCACGGCTGAGGACCTCGTGGACCTGCACGTCCGGGTTGACCCCGGCCGTCACCTTGCGGAACACCTTGAGCAGCGCGTCCTCCCCGAAGGCCACCGAGGAGTTGGACTGCTCGCCGGAGAACAGCGTCGAGTGCGCGGTCAGGTCGAGGTCGTGGCCGGGCAGCCGGTGGAAGGCCAGCGAGCTGTGGTGGTCGACGAGGTTGCCGCCCGGCTCGGCGGCCGCGGCGTGGAACGCGTGCTGCCACCGGGCCATCGCCTCGCGGTCGTGCAGGGCGTCGTAGGCGTGCACCCACCCGAGGCCCGGCTCCTCCCACCAGCCGACGAAGGCGTGGTCGAGGCGGGACTCGGCCTCGGCGTAGAGCGACAACGGCACCTGGTAGCGCTCGACCTCGTCGACGGCGCCCGCAGGCACGTCGGAGTAGGTCAGCTCGACCAGGTGCAGCGCCACGCGGGGCTCGACGGTCGGGTCACCGGGGACCTCCCCGATGCGGCGTACGCCGGTGACGGTGAAGGGGCGGCCCTTCCCCCCGAACCAGCGGGTGCGGACGAGGTAGTCGGCCAGCACCTGGCGGTCCAGGTGGTCCGAGGCCAGGCTCAGGCCCGGGCCGGTGGTCTCCGGCGTGGTCTCTGGGGTGTGCTCGGAAGAGGTCACAGCAACTGGTCCTCCTCGAGGTGCTCGAGCGCGGTCAGCCGGAACCAGTAGAAGCCGTAGCCGGCCAGGGTCAGCAGGTAGGGCAGCTCGCCGATCGTGGGGAACGGGACGTTGCCGAGCAGCTCCACCGGGCGCCGGCCCTCGAAGCGGCGCAGGTCGAGCTCGACGGGCTGGGGGAACCGGGAGAGGTTGTTGACGCAGAGGATGACGTCCTCCTCGCCGGTCTCCGGGTCGGTCCACTCGCGCACGTAGGACAGCACGCAGGAGTTGGAGCCGCCGAGGTCGTGGAACTCCCCGAGCCCGAAGGCCGGGTGGTGGCGGCGGGCCGCGAGCATCCGGCGCGTCCAGTGCAGCAGCGAGGAGGGGTTCTCCATCTGCGCCTCGACGTTCACCGACTCGTAGCCGTAGATCGCGTCCTGCACGACCGGCAGGTCCAGGCGACCCGGGTTGGCCGAGGAGAACCCGGCGTTGCGGTCGCCGGTCCACTGCATCGGGGTGCGGACGCCGTCGCGGTCACCGAGCCAGATGTTGTCGCCCATCCCGATCTCGTCGCCGTAGTAGAGGACCGGGGAGCCGGGCAGCGAGAGCAGCAGCGCGTTGAAGAGCTCGATCTGGTTGGTGTCGTTGTCCAGAAGCGGCGCCAGTCGCCGTCGGATGCCGATGTTGGCCTTCATCCGCGGGTCCTTGGCGTACTCCTGCCACATGTAGTCGCGGTCCTCGTCGGTGACCATCTCCAGGGTCAGTTCGTCGTGGTTGCGCAGGAAGATGCCCCACTGGCAGTTGTCGGGGATGCGCGGTGTCTGCTCGAGGATCTCCGAGATCGGGTATCGCGACTCCCGGCGCACCGCCATGAAGATGCGCGGCATGACGGGGAAGTGGAAGGCCATGTGGCACTCGTCGCCACCGGACGCGAAGTCGCCGAAGTACTCCACGACGTCCTGCGGCCACTGGTTGGCCTCGCACAGCAGCACCCGGCCGGGGTACTCCTCGTCGACGACCCGGCGGACCTTCTTGAGGAAGTCGTGGGTCTCGGGGAGGTTCTCGCCGTTGGTCCCGGGGCGCTCGTAGAGGTAGGGGACCGCGTCGAGCCGGAAGCCGTCCAGCCCCATGTCCAGCCAGAAGCGCAGCGCGTCGATCATCGCGTCGTGCACGGCCGGGTTGTCGAAGTTGAGGTCGGGCTGGTGGTGGAAGAAGCGGTGCCAGTAGTACTGCTGGCGCACCGGGTCCCACGTCCAGTTCGACGGCTCGGTGTCGACGAAGATGATCCGGGCTTCCTGGTAGAGCTCGTCGGTGTCGGACCACACGTAGAAGTCGCCGTACGGCCCGTCCGGGTCGCTGCGGCTGGCCTGGAACCACGGGTGCTGGTCGCTGGTGTGGTTCATGACGAAGTCGATGATCACGCGGATGCCGCGGGCGTGCGCCTCGTCCAGGAAGGTCTGGAAGTCCTCGATCGTGCCGACCGCGGGCAGGACCCCGTTGTAGTCGGCCACGTCGTACCCGCCGTCGCGCAGCGGCGAGGGGAAGAACGGCGGCACCCACAGGCAGTCGACGCCGAGCCACTCGAGGTAGTCGAGCTTCTCGATGAGCCCGGCGAAGTCGCCGGTGCCGTCGGCGTTGGAGTCGCGGAAGGACCGGACGAGGACCTCGTAGAAGACCGCGGTCTTGAACCAGTCCGGCTGCGGGCGGCTGGCCTCCTCGACGTCGACCCCGGAGGCGGTCGTCTCGTGGACGGGGGCGTGCTTGCTCATGCGCCCCTCCTGACCGTCAGCACGTGGGCCGGCTCGTGGTGGGGGTCCAGGCGCACGTAGTTGTGCTGGCCCCAGGACCAGTCCTGGTGGGTGATCCCGTCGTGGACCACGAAGCGCTCGCCCCAGTCCATGCCCAGGGCGGGCAGGTCGAGGTGGACGGTGGTCTCCCGGGTGGCGTGCGGGTCGAGGTTGATCACCACCACGACGGTGTCGCTGTCGGGGTCGCCGACGACCGCCTGCTTGGCGAAGACCAGGATGTTCTCGTCGTCGCTGGAGTGGATGGTCAGGTTGCGCAGCAGCTGGAGCGAGCGGTGCTCGCGGCGCAGCTCGTTGAGTCGGGTGAGGTACGGCGTGAGCGTGCGGCCCTCGGCCTCGGCGGCGTCCCAGTCGCGGATGCGGATCTGGTACTTCTCGGAGTCGAGGTACTCCTCGGACCCCGGCTTGACGGCCACGTGCTCGAACAGCTCGTAGCCGGCGTACACGCCCCAGCTCGGCGAGCTGGTCGCCGCCAGCGCGGCGCGGACCTTGAAGGCGGCCGGTCCGCCGTACTGCAGGTAGGCGTGGAGGATGTCGGGGGTGTTGACGAAGAAGTTCGGCCGCATCAGGTGGTCGGACTCCGTCGAGAGCTCGCGGAGGTACTCCTCGATCTCCCACTTCGCGGTGCGCCAGGTGAAGTAGGTGTAGCTCTGGTGGAAGCCGACCGCACCCAGGCCGTGCATCATCGCCGGACGGGTGAAGGCCTCGGACAGGAACAGCACGTCGGGGTCGGTGCGCCGCACCTCCCTCAGCAGCCACTCCCAGAACGCGACCGGCTTGGTGTGCGGGTTGTCGACGCGGAAGATCCGCACGCCGTGGGACATCCACAGCTTCACCACGCGCAGCACCTCGCGGCAGATGCCCGTGGGGTCGTTGTCGAAGTTGAGCGGGTAGATGTCCTGGTACTTCTTGGGCGGGTTCTCGGCGTAGGCGATCGAGCCGTCGGCCCGGGTGGTGAAGAACTGCGGGTGGGTGGTGACCCACGGGTGGTCCGGGGCGGCCTGGAGCGCCAGGTCCAGGGCCACCTCGAGGCCGAGCTCGCCGGCGCGGGCCACGAAGGCGTCGAAGTCGTCCATCGTCCCGAGGTCGGGGTGGATCGCGTCGTGGCCGCCGTCCTTGGACCCGATGGCCCACGGCGAGCCGGTGTCGTCGGGGCTGGGGGTGAGGGTGTTGTTGGGGCCCTTGCGGTTGACCTCGCCGATGGGGTGGATCGGCGGCAGGTAGATGACGTCGAAGCCTGCCGCAGCCACGGCGTCGAGCCGCTCCGCAGCGGTCCGGAAGGTGCCGGAGGTGATCTTCCCGGTCTTCGGGTCCTTGGTCGCGCCCTCGCTGCGCGGGAAGAACTCGTACCAGCTGCCGAAGAGCGCGCGCTGCCGGTCGGCGTACGCCGGGTACGGGCCCTCGACGGTGACCAGCTCGCGCAGCGGGTGCTCGAGCAGCACCTGCGCCAGCTCGGGGTCGCGGAGCGCGGCGAGGCGGGCCGCCGCGGGACGCTGGGTGTCCTGCGCCGCGAGCACGGCGCCCTCGAGGACCTCGCGGGCCCGCGTGTCCGTGGGGTCCAGGGAGCCGAGGACGCGCTCGAAGAGCAGCCGGCCCTCGAGGAACATCAGCTCCACGTCGACGCCGGCGGGGATCTTGATCCCGGCGTCGTGCTGCCAGGTCGCGAGCGGGTCGGACCACGCCTGCACCTCGAAGCTCCAGGCCCCCTCGACGTCGGGGGTCACCCAGGCCTCGTGCAGGTCGGGCACCTCGGCATGCTTGACCATCCGCACCGGCGCCCGACGGGCCCCGGACGGGTCGGTCAGCACCACCTCGGCGGAGAGCTTGTCGTGCCCTTCCCTGAAGACCGTCGCGGAGACCTTGAAGGGCTCGCCGACGGTCGCCTTGGCAGGTTGCCGACCGAGGTCCACCAGCGGCATCACGTTCATGACGGGGATGCGTCCGACCATGCCCACTAGCCAAGCGGCTGGGCCCCCCTCACGCAAACACCCTCCCGGAGAGCGCGCCTCCGGGGGTCGATGACCGTCGTCGGATGCCGAACCGGCGCGCCCCACGAGGGACGCGCCGGTTCGGCGTGCTGGGTGGCTCGGTGGGCTACTTCTTGAACACCTGCAGCTCGGCCGCGTGGACGACGGTGCCGCGCTCGGAGCCCGTGGCGCAGTCGGTCGTGGTGATCGGGTCGTTGTCCAGCTCACCGGCGTACCCGGCGAACCCGGTGCACTGGTTGTTGAGGACGACGAGCCGCACGGCCGAGGCCTTGGTGGGCTTGAACGAGAACGACCGCATGGCCTGCTTGGGTGCCGTCGGGCGGGGGCGCACGGCCGGGAAGGCATCGGACGTGGAGGTGAGGACGCGCTTCCACTTCGCCTTGCCGCTGGTGCAGCCCTTGACGCAGACCTCGATGGCGAACTGCCGCAGCGCGGTGAAGCGCGAGTTGGACAGCTGGTCGATGTCGTCGGCGCCGTCGACGGGGTTCAGCAGCGCGCTGACCTGGACGCGACGGATCTTCGACTTCTTGCCCGCGAGGTCGACGGCCACGAACGGCTTGGACTCGTCGACGTTGGCCTCGGTCACGCCGGCCCAGTTGGTGTCCTCGGTGCCGTCGATGAGCGCCTCGGTCTTCAGCGAGCCGGCGGTGGCGTCGATGACCTTGGCGCCGGCGGCCGACGCGGCCAGGTTGACGGCCTCGGGGAGCTTCACCGTGCGCTTCTGGCCCGCCTTGACGGTGAGGCCGAACCGGTGGAAGCCGCCCTTGGGCGAGACGTAGAGCAGGTCGTAGCTGCCCGGCGCCATCGTCGCGGTCGCCTTGGTCCTCGTCTTCGGGAACGTGTCGGCCAGCGGCGAGGTGCGCGCCTCGAACATGCCGACGTAGACCGAGCCCGGACCCGAGCCGCCCTTGAACGTCACGGTGGCGTTGCCGCCCTTGGGCGAGGCGAAGCCGCCGGTGACGTCGTTCTCGTCGGCCGGGTCGATGCTGGCGTTCTTGCCCATGCCGCGGCGGGCGAACGCCTGCCACATGACCTTGGTGTTCTCGCCGCCGAAGCGCATCCGGTCGGCGGCCAGCATCGCGTCACGCGCGTCGAGCATCGACGTGCTGCCCTGCTGGAGCAGGAACGAGTCGAACATCAGCTGGATCCAGCGTCGGTTGCCCGGGCAGTACTGCGGGGCCACGGGGGAGGCGACGTCGGTGCCCTGGGCGCACTCGAGCTGGAGCGACTTGTTCTTGTACGGGTACTGCTTGTTCCACTTCTTCACCAGCGCCTGGCGGACCTCCCACTGGGTGCCGCTCCAGATCTCGCCGTCGGCGTGGACCTGGACACCGGTGGTGTCGTAGCCGTAGTTGGAGTAGTTCAGCGGGTTCTTGTTGATCGCGAAGTTGCGGATCGCGGTCTTCTTGTTGCCCGTGGCGTACACACCGACGGCGAAGATGTTGCCGCCGTTCTTGTAGCCGTGGCTGAACTGGTACTCAGCGGCGGTCAGGTCGCCCCACGACTCGCCCATCGCGCCACCCTGCTGGGAGCCGATGCCCTCGTCCGGGCCGGCGATCATCCGGTTGGAGATGGCATGGGTGTACTCGTGGCCGACGATGCCCATGTCCAGTGAACCGTCGGTGCACGGCGCGTAGAACGCGCCGGCGGCCGGCTGGAAGAGGTACTGGTTGGTGATGCCGGGGACGCCGTCCTGCAGGGTGATCTGATTGGCGTTGTTGCGGCCCGTGGCGACGCCGGTGGCCTCGAAGACCGGGCTGGTCAGAGCACCGGCCTGCACGTTGCCGACCTCCATGTCGGCCGGGACGCCGCCGCGACCGAAGTTGTCGAGCTGGAGGTTGTAGTTGGCCTCGGTGAAGCCGAGGTAGTAGCTGTAGTCGTGCATCCGGTTGTGGGACACGAACAGGTTGCCGGTGGCGAAGTCGATGTCGTTGCCGCCCGGCACCAGGTTGGTCGGGTCGCAGGCCGACTCGTTCCACGCGTCGGTGAACTCACCGGTGTAGGTGCGGGTGGGGGATACCGGCGCCTGCAGCAGGCCGCCCGGGGTGAGCGGGCTGGCCCAGGCCTCGTGGGTGTTGGCGTTGTTGCCGATGGTCGTCATCGACGACGCGCCGGCCACGTTGACCTGGTCCCACACGAAGGGGGAGGCCACGTTGGCGAACGGGCCGCTGGGCATCGTGCAGTCGGCGGTCTCGACCCAGCAACCGATGACGTCGTTGCCGGGGGTCTTGCCGATCTTGGTCGACGACATCGACGGGTTGGCCGGGAAGTAGCTCCAGGTCGGGTCGAAGCCGAGGCCACCACCGACACCGGGGGTGCCGGTGTCGCTCGTGGCGACGAGGAGCGCGTACGCGCCGATGACCGCCGAGGCGTCGTCGAAGGGGCAGACCTGGGCGCTGTAGACGCCGGCCTTGAGCGGCTCCGGGGACGTCCAGGTGACGACCTCGGGGCTGGTGAGCAGGTCACCGGTGTAGAGGAGCTGGTCCTTGGGGCCGAAGAACTTCACCACGACGTCGTCGACGGGCAGGGCCAACGCCGCGGCGTTGAAGGTGGTGGTCAGGTCGTCGGTGAGCTCGAAGGGGTGCTTCGGGCCGCACTCGGTGTTGCTGAAGGTGCCCTGGTAGACCTCCTGGACCGAGTCGTTCTCGACCTGGTGGGCGCGGTGCAGGACGTCGCCGGTGACGGCGTCGACCATGAGGGTGTAGGCGAAGGCGAGGCCGTCCTGGTTGTCCACGACGTTGGCCTCGTAGACCGGACGCACGGTGCCGTCGGCCAGCGCGAACGCGCGCAGGCGGACCTGCTGCTGCTCGGAGAAGCCGGGCACGGCGAGACGCGTCCAGGGGGCGACCGAGCCGACGGCGCGGTCGACGACGGTGCCGATCTTCTTCAGCGTGGAGGCGGTGATGGAGCGGCCGACGTTGCCGGCGGCCTCGACCCAGGCCTCGAGCGGGGTCAGCGTCGCGGCCGGAGCCGTCTGCGTCGTACGGACCAGGGAGGAGGAGACGTAGGCGATCTCGCCACCGGAGACACCGACGGTCACCATCGAGCCGAGCGCGGGGGAGAGGTCGCCGAAGCGCTGGCGGAACAGCACGGCGTGCCCGGCCGGGGCGGTCGGACGGCCCTTCGCGTCGGGGTAGTCGGCCAGCTTCTGCTCGTTGACCAGCTCCAGGTCGGCCATGGCGGCACGCGAGAGGCCGAACAGGGCGGCGTTGTCCTCCAGGTACGCGCGAGCGGCGGTGACGGGGTTCTTGGAGGTCGCGCGGGCCAGGACGCCGTCGGCGGGCAGCAGCGACCCGGGCGTGCCGAAGTCGTTCCAGCGCAGGGTGACGGCGCCGAGGCGGTCGGCGGCGCTGCGCTGGGCCGCGGTGGGCAGGACGCTGCCGCGCAGGTCGAGGTCGGACAGGCCGGGCACGGTGTCGCCGAGGGTGGCGACCACGCCGTCGACGATGTGCGGCAGGTCGGTGGTGGCGACCGTCGAGGGGGCGGCCAGGGCGGGGATCTGCGCGAGGCCCGGGACCAGGGTGGCGGTCATCAGGGCGAGGGCGGCCGTCTTGCGGCGCCGTGCGCGGGAGGGGGTGTTGGGCATGGCCTGCTCAACGGCTCCGGGGACCGGTGGTTATGCGGACGGGGGCATGAAACGCGGAGTTCACAGGAACACGAGTGGTCCAGAGGTCTTGGATCGTTCAAGTGATCGCGTTAGCGTTCGCCCGTGCGTGCCATCCGACGGTTCACCGTCCGCCCCGTCCTGCCCCCCGAGCTGGCTCCGCTCAGCGACCTGGCGCTCAACCTGCGCTGGTCCTGGCACCCGCCGACCCAGGATGTCTTCGCGGCCGTGGACCCCGAGCTGTGGGAGTCCTCCGGGCGCGACCCGATGCGGCTGCTGGGCTCGGTCTCCCGCGAGCGCTTCGAGGAGCTGGCCGGAGACGAGGCCTTCCGGGCTCGGCTCGAGGAGGCCCGGGCGGACCTGGACGCCTACCTGGCCGGCGACCGGTGGTTCCAGCGCACGGCTGCCGCGGACCCCGGGATGCCCCGGGCCATCGGCTACTTCTCCCCGGAGTTCGGCATCACCGCCGTGCTCCCGCAGTACTCCGGCGGCCTCGGGATCCTCGCGGGCGACCACCTCAAGGCCGCCAGCGACCTCGGCGTGCCGATCATCGGCGTCGGTCTGCTCTACCGCCACGGCTACTTCAAGCAGTCGCTCTCCCGCGAGGGCTGGCAGCAGGAGACCTACCCCGTGCTCGACCCCGACGAGCTCCCGATCTCGGTGCTGCGCGAGCCCACCGGGGAGCCCGCGACCATCTCCATCGCCATGCCCGGCGGCACGGACCTGCTGGCCCGGATCTGGGTGGCACGCGTCGGACGCGTGCCGCTGCTCATGCTCGACACCGACGTGGAGGGCAACAGCCAGCAGTACGTCGACGTGACCGACCGCCTCTACGGCGGCAACTCCGAGCACCGGCTGCGCCAGGAGCTGCTGCTCGGCATCGGCGGGGTCAAGGCGCTGCGGGCGTTCTCGCGCATCACCGGGCACGAGGCGCCCGAGGTCTTCCACACCAACGAGGGTCACGCGGGGTTCCTGGGACTGGAGCGCATCCGCGAGCTCACCGTCGACCCCGCCGGGCCGGGCCTGGACTTCGACACCGCGCTCGAGGTCGGACGCGCCTCGACGGTGTTCACCACGCACACGCCGGTGCCCGCCGGGATCGACCGGTTCCCCCGGTCGCTCGTCGAGCAGTACTTCGCCGACGCCGGCGCCTGCCCGGGCGTCCCCGTCGAGCGGATCCTGGCGCTGGGCGCCGAGGACTACGAGGGCGGCGACCCGGCGGTGTTCAACATGGCCGTCATGGGCTTCCGCCTGGCCCAGCGCGCCAACGGCGTCTCCCAGCTGCACGGGCACGTCTCGCGCGGGATGTTCCAGGGGCTCTGGCCGGCCTTCGACGAGGCCGAGGTGCCGATCGGCTCCATCACCAACGGCGTCCACGGTCCCACCTGGGTCGGCCGGGAGGTCTTCGAGCTCGCCGCGCGCGCCGGCGTGGCGCCGGACTCCGAGGACGTCGACGCCTTCTGGGACGTCGTGGACTCGATCCCCGGCGAGGCGGTGTGGTCGACCAAGCGGGTGCTGCGCCAGCGGCTCGTCGAGGACGCCCGTCGTCGCTTGGCCAAGTCGTGGACCAAGCGGGGTGCGGCCAGCGCCGAGCTCGCCTGGATCGACGACGCGCTGGACCCTGACGTGCTGACCATGGGCTTCGCGCGGCGCGCCGCGTCGTACAAGCGTCTGACGCTGATGATGCGCGACCCCGAGCGGCTCAAGCGGCTGCTGCTCGACCCCGACCGCCCCGTCCAGCTGGTGATCGCCGGCAAGGCGCATCCGGCCGACGACGGCGGCAAGAAGCTCATCCAGGACATCGTCCGGCTCTCCGACGACCCCGAGATCCGGCACCGCATCGTCTTCCTGCCCAACTACGACATCGCCATGGCCCAGCCCCTCTACCCCGGCTGCGACGTCTGGCTCAACAACCCGCTGCGCCCCTACGAGGCCTGCGGCACGTCCGGGATGAAGGCGACGCTCAACGGCGGGCTGAACCTCTCGGTGCTCGACGGCTGGTGGGACGAGTGGTACGACGGTGAGAACGGCTGGGCCATCCCGACCGCCGACGGGGTGGAGGACGTCGATCGACGTGACGACCTCGAGGCCGCCGCGCTCTACGACCTCATCGAGAACGAGGTCGCCCCGCGGTTCTACGACGTCGACGCCTCCGGGGTCCCGACCCGCTGGCTGGAGATGGTCCGCCACACGCTGAAGTCGCTGGGCCCCAAGGTGCTCGCGACCCGGATGGTGCGCGACTACGTCCGCCAGCTCTACGCACCCGCCGCCGCGACCGCCCGCGCGCTCAACAGCGACTACGCGGGCGCGGTCGACCTGGCCGCGTGGAAGAAGCGGGTGCTCGAGGCCTGGCCCGGCGTCCGTGTCGAGCACGTCGAGTCCAGCGGGGTGGGTGACTCACCGGAGGTCGGCGCGCTGATGTCGACCCGCGCCTTCGTCGCGCTCGGCTCGCTGTCACCCGAGGACGTCGAGGTGCAGCTGGTCCACGGCCGCGCCACCGCCGAGGACGAGCTCCTCGACGCCCGGACCTCCCTGCTCACCCTGGCCGAGAGCTACGAGGGCGGGCGGCACCGCTTCGACGGCGACATCGCCCTCGACGCGGCCGGCCCCTTCGGCTACACCGTCAGGGTCGTGCCGCGGCACGAGCTGCTCGCCTCCGACGCCGAGCTCGGTGTGGTGGCCCTGCCGACGGGCTAGTCGACGAGCTCGCGCAGCACCACGACCGAGCGGCGCCCGATCGAGATCCGGTCCCCGGCCTCGACCCGGGCGCCCTCGTCGAGCTTGACGTCGGTCGACAGCACGACCTCACCGCGCTGCACCCAGTCGTTCTCCGGCAGGTGCACGCTCTGGGGCAGCCAGCCACTGTTGAACCACAGCATGAACGAGCGGTCGACCTGTTGCTCGCCGCGCGGGCCGGGGGCTCGCAAGGGCGCGCCGGACACGAACATGCCGATCGTGCGCAGGTCGTGGTCGTACCAGTCCTCCTCGCGCATCTCGCGCCCCGAGGGGTGCAGCCAGGCCAGGTCCTTCGGACCGCCCTTGATCGTGGGGCGCCCCTCGAACCAGTGCCGCTGGCGCAGCGCCGGGTGGTCGCGGCGCAGTCGCAGCGCGGTCTTCGTGACCTCGTAGACGTCGAGCCAGGCGTCCTCGGCGGACCAGTCGACCCAGGAGGTCTCGTTGTCCTGGCAGTAGGCGTTGTTGTTGCCGCGCTGGGTACGCCCGCGCTCGTCGCCCGCGGTGATCATCGGCACGCCGTTGGACAGGCACAGGGTCGCCATCATGTTGGCCGCCTGACGACGGCGTACGGCGACGAGGGCCGGGTCGTCGGTCTCGCCCTCCACCCCGTGGTTCCACGAGCGGTTGTTGTCGGTGCCGTCGCGGTTGTCCTCGCCGTTGGCCTCGTTGTGCTTGTGCTCGTAGGTCACCAGATCGCGCAGGGTGAAGCCGTCGTGCGCGGTGACGAAGTTGATGGAGTTGTAGGCCGAGCGCCCGTCGTCGGCGTAGAGGTCCGAGGAGCCTGCGAGGCGGGTGGCGACGGTGCGGGGCCCCGAGGTGTGGTTGCGCCAGAAGTCGCGGATCTCGTCGCGGTACTGGTCGTTCCACTCCACCCACGGCGGCGGCATGCCTCCGACGAGGTAGCCGTCCATCGAGGCGTCCCACGGCTCGGCGATGAGCTTCACGTGCCGCAGGATGGGGTCCTGGCCGATGGCGACCAGCAGGTCGGAGTTCATGTCGATGTCGTAGCCGGTGCGGGTCAGCGCCGACATCAGGTCGAAGCGGAACCCGTCGACGTGCATCTCGGTGACCCAGTAGCGCAGCGAGTCGAGGATGAGCCGCAGCGCCAGCGGGTGGTTGGAGTCGACGGTGTTGCCGCAGCCGGTGACGTCCCAGTAGGCGTCGTCGAACTCCACTGCGCCGGTCTTGGGGTCGGGCTCGGGGATGACGCGCTTGTAGAAGCCGCGGTCGTCGAGCCCGCGGAAGGAGAGCGTCGGGCCCAGCGGGCCGGCCTCCGCGGTGTGGTTGTAGACCACGTCGAGGATCACCTCGAGTCCGGCGCGGTGCAGCGCCTTGACCATCTCCTTGAACTCACGGACCTGCTGGCCGCGGTCGCCGGAGGAGGAGTACGCCGCGTGCGGGGCGAAGTAGCCGATGGAGTTGTAGCCCCAGTAGTTGCTGGTGCCGCGCTGGGTGAGGCCCGGCTCGGAGACGAACTGGTGGACCGGGAGCAGCTCGACCGCGGTGACACCGAGGTCACGCAGGTAGTCGGTGACCGCGGGGGAGCCGAGGCCGGCGTACGTGCCGCGCAGGTGCTCGGGGACGCGGTCGTGCAGCTGGGTCATGCCCTTGACGTGGCACTCGTAGACGACCGTGTCGCGCCAGCGGCGTCGCATCGGCTGGTCGCCCTCCCAGTCGAAGTCCCCGGACGCCGGGTCGACCACGACGCTGCGCGGCACGAAGGGGGCGGAGTCCTCGGTGGACTGCTCCTCGGGGCTGCCGAAGACGTAGCCGAAGGTGGCCGGCTCGGGGGTGTACTCGCCGCTGACCGCCATCGCATAGGGGTCCAGGAGCAGCTTGTACGGGTTGAAGCGGTGGCCGGAGGAGGGATCCCAGGGGCCGTCGACGCGGTAGCCGTAGCGGGTGCCGGGCTCGACGTCGGGCAGGGCGCCGTGCCAGATGCCGAGGCTCTGCTCGGTGAGGACGAAGCGGTGCTCCTCCTCGCCGCCGTCGGGGGCGTCGGTGAACAGGCACAGCGTCACCTCGGTGGCGGCCGGCGCGTAGACGGCGAAGTTGGTCCGCTCCGGCGTCCACGTCGCGCCGAGCGGCCAGTTGCGCCCGGGCCAGACCCTGGCGGTCTGCCCGAGATGCGTCCACGTCACCGGCACCATGCGGAGGATTGTGTCAGGGGTGGCACGATGCTCGGCGCAGACGTAGCCGTCGCCACATCCCGTCGCCGCCCGGCGGTGCCGGGGCTGGTCGAGGAGAGGGAGAAGTCGATGGGTGAGTTCGTCCGGCTGGAGGTCGCCGACGGTGTCGGGACGATCCGGCTCGACCGTCCGAAGATGAACGCGATCAGCATCGCGGTCCAGGAGGAGCTGCGCGCCGCCGCCGCCGAGGCGACCGAGCGCGACGACGTCCGCGCCGTCGTGCTGTACGGCGGAGAGCGGGTCTTCGCGGCGGGCAACGACGTCAAGGAGATGGCCGACATGTCCTACCAGGACATGGTCGCCCGCTCCGGCCCGCTGCAGTCCGCGGTGACGGCGATCGCCCGCATCCCCAAGCCGGTCGTGGCGGCGGTCAACGGCTACGCACTCGGCGGCGGCTGCGAGCTGGCACTGGCCGCCGACCTGCGGATCGCGGGGGAGCGGACGGTCATGGGGCAGCCCGAGACCCTGCTCGGCATCATCCCGGGCGCCGGCGGCACCCAGCGGCTGGCCCGGCTGGTCGGCCCGTCGAAGGCGAAGGACCTCATCTTCAGCGGACGGTTCGTCAAGGCCGACGAGGCGCTGGCCATCGGCCTGGTCGACCGGGTCGTCCCCGACGAGGACGTCTACCGCGAGGCGCTGGCCTGGGCCGGGCAGTTCCGCACGGCGGCCGGGCTGGCGCTGCGGGCGGCCAAGGAGTGCATCGACCGGGGGCTGGGCACCGACCTGGAGACCGGTCTGGAGATCGAGCGGATGCAGTTCGCCTCCGTGTTCGCCACCGAGGACCGCACCACCGGCATGACATCCTTCCTCGAGAACGGGCCGGGCAAGGCCACCTTCGCGAGCAGGTGAGGACGCGCATGGGCATCAAGGACAGGCTCTCGGGCCGCTCGTGGCGCACGCGCGTCGCGCAGCTGCTGTGGACCGTGTGCGTCCTGGCTGCGCTCGTCCTGGCGGTCGGCGCCCTGCTCGTGGCCATCGACGCCAACGAGGACAACGGCCTGGTCAGCTTCGTGCTGTCCGCCGCCGACACCGTCGACCTGGGGGTCTTCTCCCGGGAGAACGGCATCCGCGAGTTCACCGGGGAGTCCGCGGAGACCAAGAACGCCCTGGTCAACTGGGGCCTGGGGGCGGTGGTCTACCTCGTGCTCGGGCGACTTCTCGAGCGGGTGGTCCGCCCCGGCGCCTGAGCCGGCCGTGTGAGAAAAGCAACCGTAAACGCGTGTTACATCCACGTTGACGCGAGGGTAGCCTCGCGATCGATCCCGAGTGCACAGGAGGGGCCCTGAGGGGCCGTCACCACCATGAACATTGTTGTCTGTGTGAAGTACGTGCCCGACGCCACTGCCGACCGGCAGTTCGAGTCGGACAACACCGTCGACCGCGTGGGCGTCGACGGGCTGCTGTCGGAGCTCGACGAGTACGCCGTCGAGCAGGCGCTCCAGCTGAAGGAGAAGGCCGGTGACGACACCGAGGTCACCGCGCTCTGCATCGGCCCGGAGAAGGCCGTCGACGCCGTCCGCAAGGCCCTGCAGATGGGTGCCGACAAGGGCATCCTGGTCTCCGACGAGGCCATCGCCGGCTCCGACTACCTCGGCACCTCGCTGGTGCTGGCGGAGGCCATCAAGAAGATCGGCGTGCCCGATCTCGTGATGTGCGGCATGGCCTCGACCGACGCCTCCGGCTCGGTCGTCCCGGCGATGCTCGCCGAGCGCCTCGACCTCCCGCAGGTCACCTTCGCCTCGGTCATCGAGACCCAGGGCGACCAGGTCCGCATCAAGCGTGATGGCGACACCGCCACCGAGGTCATCGGCGCCACCATGCCGCTGGTCATGTCGGTCACCGACCAGACCGGTGAGGCGCGCTACCCGTCGTTCAAGGGCATCATGGCGGCGAAGAAGAAGCCGCTGGAGACCTGGAGCCTCTCCGACCTCGGCGTCGACGCCGAGCTCGTGGGCCTGAACGCCTCGTGGAGCGCCGTCGAGGAGACCGCTGCCCGCCCGCCGCGCACCGCCGGCGAGATCGTGACCGACGAGGACGGCTCCGGCGCCACCGCGCTGACCGAGTTCCTCGCGTCGAAGAAGTTCATCTGAGCCGGGCTCGGATAGGAGAGGAACACACACATGTCTGAGGTCCTGGTCGTCGTCGACGCGGTCGACGGCGCTGTCCGCAAGCCCACGCTCGAGCTCCTGGCCCTGGCCAAGAAGCTCGGCACCCCCTCCGCGGTCTACTTCGGTGGCAACGACTCCGCGGTGACCGACAAGCTCAAGGCCTTCGGTGCCGAGAAGATCTACGTCGTCGACGACGCCGAGATCAAGGGCTACCTGGTGGCCCCGAAGGCCGAGGCGCTGCAGCAGCTGGTGGAGAAGACCTCCCCTGCCGCCGTGCTGCTGGTCTCCGGCTACGAGGGCAAGGAGATCGCCGGTCGCCTGGCGATCAAGACCGGCTCGGGGATCATCACCGACGCCGTGGACATCGAGGACGGCGGCGTGACCACGCAGTCGGTCTTCGCCGGCAACTACACCGTGAAGTCCAAGGTCACCAAGGGCACCCCGATCATCACGGTCAAGCCCAACTCCGCCGCCCCGGAGGAGACCGCCGGAGCCGGTGAGGTCGAGGCGTTCACCGCGACCATCTCCGACTCGGCCAAGAAGGCCCAGATCGTGGCTGCCCAGCCGCGCAAGTCCACCGGTCGCCCCGAGCTGACCGAGGCCGCCATCGTCGTCTCCGGCGGTCGTGGCACCGGCGGCAACTTCGACCCGATCGAGGGCCTGGCCGACGCGCTCGGTGCCGCCGTGGGCGCCTCGCGCGCCGCCGTCGACTCCGGCTGGAAGCCGCACTCCTTCCAGGTCGGCCAGACGGGCAAGGTGGTCTCGCCGCAGCTCTACGTCGCCAACGGCATCTCCGGTGCGATCCAGCACCGTGCCGGCATGCAGACCTCGAAGACCATCGTCGCGGTCAACAAGGACGAGGAGGCGCCGATCTTCGAACTCGTCGACTTCGGCGTCGTCGGCGACCTGCACTCGGTGCTGCCCGCCGCCACCGAGCAGATCGAGAAGCGCAAGGGCTGATCGGGGCGGCGAAGCCGACCCGATGATGGTGGTCGAGCGAGCGGCACGGCTGAGCTTGCGAAGCCGTGACCCGCGTGTCGAGACCTGAGTCGAAGCCCGTGACACCAGCGGTGCGTCATCAACCTCCGGAGCATCCGGATCGGTTGAGGGCGCACCGCTGAGTGCTCTCTTAGGACGTCACGCGTCCCGCAGGGATGGACGTCCCGTCCGCATGACGTCCCACGCGCCCTAGGCTCGGGCCCATGACGACCCAGCAGGACGTGATCGAGCTGGCGCAGCGGGCCCGGGAGGCCTCGCTGGGGTTGGGCCTGGCGACCAGGGCGCAGAAGGACGCGGCACTGCTGGCGATGGCCGAGGCGCTCCTCGAGCGCGCCGAGCCGGTGCTGGCCGCCAACGCCGAGGACGTCGCCCGCGCCGAGTCAGGCGGTACGCCGGCGGGCATCGTCGACCGGCTCCGGCTGACTCCCGAGCGGCTCGAGGGGATGGCGCAGGGGCTGCGTGACGTCGCCGCGCTGCCCGACCCGGTGGGCGAGGTGGTCCGCGGCAGCACGCTGGCCAACGGGCTGGAGCTGCGCCAGGTGCGGGTGCCCTTCGGCGTGGTCGGCATGATCTACGAGGCTCGTCCCAACGTCACCGCCGACGCGGCCGGCATCTGCCTGAAGTCCGGCAACGCCGTCCTGCTGCGCGGGTCCTCCAGCGCCGCCGCCAGCAACGCGGCCATCGTCGCGGTCCTGCGTGAGGCCGCCGCCTCGACCGGCCTCGACGCCGACGTGGCCCAGCTGGTGCCAGCCGACTCCCACGACACCGTCAAGGCGCTGATGCGGGCGCGCGGGCACGTCGACGTGCTCATCCCGCGCGGCGGTGCGGGCCTGATCCGCGCCGTCGTGGAGGAGTCGACGGTGCCGGTGATCGAGACCGGCGTGGGCAACTGCCACGTCTACGTCGACGCGGCCGCCGACCTCGACAAGGCGCTGGCGATCGTGGTCAACGCCAAGACGCACCGGCCGAGCGTCTGCAACGCGGCCGAGTCGCTGCTCGTGCACGCCGACGTCGCCGAGGCGTTCCTGCCGCGTGTCGTGGAGGCCCTGCAGGGCGCCGGGGTGACCATCCACGGCGACGAGTCGTTCGCGGCGTACGACGGCGTGGTGCCGGTCACCGAGGAGGACTGGGACACCGAGTACCTCTCCCTCGACCTCGCCGCCCGCGTCGTGCCCGATCTCGACGAGGCGCTCGCCCACGTGCGCCGGCACTCCAGCCAGCACAGCGAGGCGATCGTGACCGAGGACCAGCGCGCCGCGCGGCGTTGGGTCGCGGCCGTCGACGCGGCGGCGGTCCTGGTCAACGCCAGCACCCGCTTCACCGACGGCGGCGAGTTCGGCTTCGGTGCCGAGATCGGGATCAGCACCCAGAAGCTGCACGCCCGGGGCCCGATGGGCCTGCCGGAGATGACCTCGACCAAGTACGTCGTCACCGGCGACGGCCACGTGCGCTGAGCCGCTGCCGGCACGCCCGCGGGGGACCGCTAGGATCGCGCCATGCAGTCGCTGATCATCCTCGCCTCCGAGGCCGCCGAGGCCGCCGACGTCGACCACGCCCTCTCGTGGGGCATCGGTGTCATCACGCTGGGCATCCTCATGGGCCTGCTGTTCGCGCTCCTCGCCTTCGGCGGCGGTCGCGAGCACAGCTGAGCCGAGCCGGCTCGACCCGATGGGGGAGCAGGGCACCCGACGCCGCGTCGGCGTCATGGGCGGCACGTTCGACCCCATCCACCACGGCCACCTCGTCGCGGCCTCCGAGGTCCAGCACTGGTTCGACCTCGACGAGGTCGTCTTCGTGCCCACCGGCGACCCCTGGCAGAAGGCCGACCGCGACGTCACCGGGGCCGAGCACCGCTACCTCATGACGGTGATCGCGACCGCGTCCAACCCCCGCTTCACCGTCAGCAGGGTCGACATCGACCGCCCCGGTCGCACCTACACCGTCGACACCCTGCGCGACCTGCGAGCGGCGTTGCCCGACGCCGAGCTCTACTTCATCACCGGCGCCGACGCCCTGGCCGAGATCTTCACCTGGCGCGACGCCGACGAGCTCTTCGAGCTCGCCCAGTTCGTCGGGTGCACCCGTCCCGGCTACGAGATGGACCCCGCCACCCTGGCCTCGATCCCGGCCGACCGCGTCACCATGGTCGAGATCCCGGCCCTGGCGATCTCCTCGACCGACTGCCGTCGACGCCGCGAACGCGGGGAGCCCGTGTGGTACCTCGTCCCGGACGGTGTGGTGCAGTACCTCACCAAGCACGACCTCTACCCGCCCGCCCACGACGCCGGGGACACCGGCCCCACGGGAGCAGCATGACCGCCACCGACCACGCCCTCGAGCTCATCGTCACCGCCGCCCGCGCCGGCGGGGAGAAGAAGGGCGAGCAGATCGTCGCCTTCGACGTCTCCGAGCAGCTCGCCATCACCGACGCCTTCCTCATCATCTCCGCTTCCAACGAGCGCCAGGTCGGCGCGATCGTCGACGCGGTCGAGGACGCCCTGCGCGAGGCCGGAGCCAAGCCGATCCGCCGCGAGGGGCAGCGCGACGGCCGCTGGGTGCTGCTGGACTACGGCGACATCGTGGTGCACGTCCAGCACGAGGAGGAGCGGCAGTTCTACGCCCTCGAGCGGTTGTGGCGCGACTGCCCGGCCATCGAGCTGCCGGAGGACGTCACCCGCCCGTGAGCGGTCACGACGACCCGCACGGCCGTCGCCTGGTGCTGCTGCGGCACGGTCGCACCGCCCACAACCACGCGCGGCGCATCCAGGGCCAGCTCGACGTGCCCCTCGACGACGTCGGCCACCAGCAGGCTGCCGCCGTCGCGCCGGCCATGGCCGCGCTCGCGCCGGCCGCCGTCTGGGTCTCGGACCTGCTGCGCACCCGCCAGACCGCGGAGCCGGTCCTCGCCGCGTGCCATCGGGCTGCGTCGTACGACGCGAGGCTGCGGGAGTTCCACCTCGGCGAGCGCCAGGGGCTCTCCCACGAGGAGTACGCCGCGCAGCACCCCGAGGAGTTCGCCCGCTTCCACCAGGGCGACTTCGACGTCGTCCCCGGCGGGGAGTCCACCGAGGCCGTCCGTGCCCGGATGGTCGACGCGCTGACCGAGCTGCTCGCCTCCGTGGCGCCCGGCGAGACCGCCCTGGCCGTCTCCCACGGCGCCGCCATCCGCGTCGCCACCGTCGGGCTCCTGGGCTGGCCCACCGAGCAGGTCCACTCGCTGCGCGGGCTCGGCAACTGTGGCTGGGTGGAGCTCCTCGAGCAGTCCGAGGCCGGGCGCCTGCGGCTGCTGGCCTACCACCGCACGGCGTGACGACGCACCGGTCGCACCCCGATTTCGCGTTGCCGACACCGGTCGGCTACTGTTCCGCAGGTCGCTGGAACGGGCTGCAGCCCGGACCGGCACACCACCTGGGGGTGTGGCGCAGCTGGTAGCGCATCTGCATGGCATGCAGAGGGTCAGGGGTTCGAGTCCCCTCACCTCCACCAGGTCCGGAAGGCCGCTTCGCGAGAAGCGGCCTTCGGCTATTTCGGGGGTCTGTGGTGCGCGGCGCAGCTGGTAGCGGCTCTGTCATCGTGGGCAATGGCATGCAGAGGGTCAGGGGTTCGAGTCCCCTCACCTCCACCAGGTCCGGAAGGCCGTCTCGCACGAGGCGGCCTTCGGCCATTTCTGGGCAACCCGACCACGCGACAGAAGGCCGCCTCCTGCGGGGGCGGCCTTCTGCGTGTCCGGGACTGGAAGGAGGTCAGTCCAGGGCGCTGAGGTGCTGCTGCAGCGTGGAGCCGGCAGCGCTGTCGGGGTTGAGGGCGCACGAGGAGCAGGTCTCCTCGCAGCCGATCCCGGTGCGCTTGAGGCGGCACATCGTGGCCATGACGTCCTCGACCTCCCACGTCCGACGGGCGGTCTCGTGCGCGCCCAGCGCGGCCAGGTCGTCGGTCTCGACCGCCCGGTCGACCATCAGGTCGTAGGTGGTCTCGTCGAGGCCGAAGTCGACGTGCATGACCGTGGCGAGCTGGTGCCGGTCGCGGACGCGCAGCACGACCTGCTCGCCCGGGTCGAGCCCGGAGTCCAGGCCCATCAGCCTGCTGTGATCGACGCGGAGCCGCTGTCCCGAGTGCGGCGGTCGAGGGAGTCCGGTGAGTGTCAGGATGCGCATGTCCCACCTCCTGGGTGGATGCAGGGAACAAGCAGTAGGGACCCCTGCGTGAGTCGCATCGACCCACGCCGACCCGGCCTGAGGAGTGACCGCCACACTCGGGACCTTGGTCCCTCGGGTCGGGACCTTGGTCCCATCGCCCGGTCAGTGAGGGCTCAGACCTGCTGAGACCTGCTCAGGCCCGCTCGCGCAGCTCGGTCAGCGCGTCCTGCAGGTAGTCGGCCCGGACGACGGGGCGGACGTCCCCGGTGCGGCCGACCCACCCGATGCCCGGCTCGTAGCGGCGTACGACGCGGGCGGGCGTCCCGGCCACGACCGCGTGGTCGGGGACGTCGCCCCGCACCACCGAGCCGGCGGCCACCACGACGTTGCGGCCCAGCCGCGTGCCCTGGAGCAGGATCGCGCCGTGGCCGATCCACGACCCGGGCCCGATGACGACCGGGTCGTGGCTGCCGAACTGGTCGCCGATCGGCACGTCGGGGTCCTGGTAGCCGTGACCGGCGTCGGAGACGAAGACGTCCTGTCCGAACCACACGCCGTCGCCGACCACGATCGACTCGTGCGCAGTCAGGGTGCACCGCGCCCCGATGATGCAATTGTCGCCGATGACCAAGCCGCGCTCGGGCATGCCCGGGTCGCCGACGCCGTACCCCACCGAGAGCGTGACCTGCCGGCCGATGAGGGTGTCGCGCCCGATGTGGATCGAGGATGGGTTCATCACCGTCGCGGTCGGGAACCCGATCGCGCTGCCCTCGCCGAACGCACCGAAGCGGTCGGCGCTGCGCGTGCCCGGGACGATCTCGCCGACGCTGTCGAGCCACGCCCACAGGGCCTGCACGGCGGGCCCGAGGACCCGTCTGGTGAGGGAGGTCACGCTGGGAGGGTAGTGCCCCGTCCGATCGCGACGGGCGGCCTCTCAGCTGCCGAAGCGCATCGAGAAGTCGCGCGCGAGGAGGCTGGACACCGGGCGGGCGCCGCGCAGCCAGGCCAGCGGCCCGTCGGGGGCGAGGTCCCACCGCGCCTTCGCCGGTCGCACGGTGCCGCCGGCCCGGATCGGGCTGGCCACGGTCCGGCCGTCCAGGGTCTGCACCACGGAGCCGCGCAGGGGGAGGGGCAGCCGGAGGGCGGGGGCCCGGCGGGACGAGAAGCTCGCGGAGGCGATCGGGCCGTCGGTGGTCTCGGCGTAGTGCTCGCCGAACGTCGCGAGGTCCTTGGGGATGCCCCACAGGCCCCGTCCGCCGGCGACCGAGGTCTCGCTGTCGACCCAGATGTCGGTGATCGACAGGGCGAGGCCGCGACCGTGACGCACGACGACGGCGGCGAGCAGCTCGTCGTAGGCCATCAGCCCGCGGTGGTCGTAGCGGACGAAGGCGGTGGTGACCAGCGCGGTGTCCCGCACCTCCGCAGCCCGTACGCCGCTGGGCAGCCCGGGCAGGGAGCCGACCGGGACCCGCCACGTGGTGATGGCGCCGGTGCCGGTGAGGTCCCACGGCTCGGGCGGGTAGGGCCGGTCGGCCGGCTCGGCGGGTCGGTGCGGGTCGTGCTGCGCGGTCACGAGACCTCCTCCAGGTCGTCCCAGTCGACGGTGGCCAGCCGGTCGCGGTACTCCTGCACGAGGCCGGGCCAGTTGGTGGTGATGCGGCGCCCGTCGGTGTACCAGCTGTCGCAGCCGGCCCACGCGGTGCCGCCGAGCCGCTGCTGCACCTCGCGGTCGTAGGCGTCCCACACCTCCTGGCGCGGTGCCACGGCGCGGTGCCGGCCGTCGCGGATGCCGGCGGCGACCTGGGCGACGTAGTCGGCCTGCGCCTCGAGCATGCCCACGATCGACGAGCCGCCGAGGTTGGTGTTGGGGCCGTAGATCGTGAAGAAGTTCGCGAAGCCGGGCACGGTGAGCCCGAGGTGGGCGCGGGCCCCGTCTGCCCAGACGTCGGCGAGTCGGGTGCCGTCCTCGCTCACGACGTTGATGCCCCGCAGGAAGTCGGTCGCGGCGAAGCCGGTGCCCCAGATGATGACGTCGGCCTCGTGCAGGCGGCCGGTCTCGTCGCGCACGCCGTGCGCCTCGACGGAGGCGACCGGCGAGGTCACGACGTCGACGTGCGGACGGTCCAGCGCGGGGTACCACTCGTTGCTGAACAGCAGCCGCTTGCAGCCGATGGGGTAGTCCGGCACCAGCTTGCGCCGCAGGGCCGGGTCGGAGACCTGGCGACGCAGGTGCAGACGCCAGACCTCGCGGGCGAGGGCGAGGAAGGGCCCCGTGACCGGGGAGGTCCCGACGAGGGCGCCGTTGAACCGCTCGGAGAGCCAGTAGACGAAGCGTCGCTCGAAGCCGAGGGTGGCCGGCCGCTTCTCGAACAGCCGGTGGTGCCGCTCGGAGTAGACCCGGTCCGGCTTCGGTACGACGTAGGCGGCCGAACGCTGGAAGACCGTCATCGCCCCGACACGGTCCACGATCCCCGGGACGAGCTGGATCGCGCTCGCCCCGGTCCCGACCACGGCGACCCGCTTCCCGGTGAGGTCCACGTCGTGGCGCCACTGCGCGGAGTGGAAGGCAGGACCCTCGAAGTCCTCCAGCCCGGGCAGGCGCGGCACGACCGGCTCGGAGAGCTGGCCGGTCGCGAGGACCAGCACGTCGGCGTCGTACGTCGGTCCCGGCTGGCCGCCCACGGTCGTGCTCACCCGCCAGGCCCCGTCCACGCGCTCGGCAGCGGTGACGCTGGTGCTCGTGCGGACCAGGGGGAGCAGGCCCTCCTCGCGCGCGGTGCGCTCGATGTAGTCGAGGATCTCCGGCTGCACCGAGTAGCGCCGGCCCCACCGCGGGTTGGGCGCCCACGACCAGGAGTACAGCGGCGAGGGCACGTCGCACGCGGCATTGGGGTAGGTGTTGTCGCGCCAGACACCGCCGACGGAGTCGGCGCGCTCGAGGACGGTCACGTCGGTGATGCCGCGGCGCAGCAGGGCGCGGGCGGTGCCGAGGCCGCCGAAGCCGGCGCCCACGACGACCACGCGGGGCACGGAGCCGTCGCGGCCGGCGTTGGAGGAGGGAGTGGTGCTCGTCACCCGTCCGACGCTAGGTCCGCCGGTGGGACGGGGCGAGACGTCGCGGGCATTTGAGTTGATAATTCCGGACATGTCCGAGCGCGTCCTCCCCGCCCCGGCGGCCACCGGCTGGGACTTCCCGCGCTCGGCGAGCGGGGTCCGGCACCTGCTGGGCTGGGCGGAGCGGGCGGGCCTCCCGGTCGGCCCGCTGCTGGTGGGCACGGGCCTGGCACACGAGGACATCGAGCGGGTCCCGGTGGTCACGGCCGCCCAGGAGCTCGCGGTGGCCCGGTCGCTGGCCCGCCGGGCGCCGGGCGCAGCGGCCGACGTCGGGAGGCGCTACACCGCCGACTCCTTCGGCGTCATGGGGTGGGCGATGCGGTCCTCGACGACGGTGGGCGACGCCGTCGACGTGGCACTGCGCTTCATCGACCTCAGCTTCGCGTTCGTCATCCCGGTCGCACGCCTCGAGGGGGACCGGGTGGTGGCCGACCTCGACGCCACCGCCCTGCCCGCCGACGTACGACGCTGGCTGCTCGTCCGCGACACCACGGCCGTCGCCACGGTGCTGGAGTCGCTGGTTCCCGGCGGGGTCGGCGTGGTCGTGACCTTCGAGGGCGACCGGGCCACCCTGTCCTTCCCCGCGGCCGAGCTGGACCGGCCGCTGGCCCGCGACCGCGGGGCCGACCGGGCCGCGGCGGAGGCCGCCTGCCTCGGCATCGCCGACCAGCGCCGCGACCTGCCGGCGACCACCGCGGACGTGCGGGTGCTGGTGACGCAGCGGCTGGCCGACGGTGCGCCTATGGCGTCCGTCGCGTCCGCGCTCGGCGTGACCGAGCGGACGCTGCGCCGACGGTTGGCCGCGGAGGGGACCGGCTTCCGCGAGGTCGTCGACGAGGTGCGCAGCGGCCTGGCGGACCAGCTGCTGGCGGTCGGGCTGCCGGTCGCCGACGTGGCCGCCCGCCTGGGCTACTCCGAGGCCGCGGCGCTCGTCCACGCCCACCGGCGGTGGACCGGGACGACCCCCTCGTCGAGGCGCCGTCCGGCGCGCCCCGACGACCGCTGAGCGGATACCTCCCCGGGCGTTCACCGAGACGTCGACCGGCCGTCGCCCCGGGGCAGCCAGGGCGCTCGCCGGACGTCCCTAGGTTGCGCACGGCCCACCCCCCGGGTGGCCCGCGCAGCCTGCTGCGCTGTCCCCGAGCCCAGGAAGTCACCGATGACCCAGACCCCTCTCTCCGACGGCCGCCCGCTCCTCTCGCTGACCCCCACCGGGTCGACCGTGCACGGCTCCCGCAGCCGGATGACCTGCTTCTACCGCTGCGGCAACGCCTGCGACCACCCCGAGCCCAACACCTCCGACGCCGGTCACGTCCGTGACGAGATCGCCAAGGCCGTCGCCCGGCGCGCGGTCCTCAAGGGCGCGGCCGTCGGGTCCGGTGCCCTGGTCCTCGGGGGCCTGTCCGCGACCGCGGTCCCCGGCACCGCCGTCGCCGCCGACACCGCCGCCAGTGCCGACACCGCCGAGCGGCGGGTCTCCGACGACCTGGCGAAGGTCGCCTTCATCCCCGTGCGTCCGAACCGTCGCGACGCGGTGGTCACCGCGCCCGGCTTCGACCACGAGGTCGTCATGCGCTGGGGTGACCCCGTCGTCCACGGCGCCCCGGACTTCGACGCCCACGCGCAGACCGCCGAAGCCGCGCGGATGCAGTTCGGCTACAACTGCGACTACGTGGGCGTGCACGTCCTGCGGGACCACAGGAAGGACGGCAAGGACCGGGCCCTCCTCGTGGTCAACCACGAGTACACCGACGAGCAGATCATGTTCCCGGCCGACACCTACACCGACGCCGAGATCGCCGAGATCGGCCTGGCCAACCACGGCATGTCGGTCGTGGAGCTGCGTCGCGGCATGGTCCCCGGGTCGTGGCGCCCCGTCACGAACCTGAAGAAGGCGAAGTACAACCGGCGCATCCACCACCGCACCGAGTTCAAGGTCACCGGACCGGCGGCGGGTGACGACCGGCTCAAGACGTCGCAGGACCCGACCGGCACCCGGGTGCTCGGCACGTTCAACAACTGCGCCGGCGGCATGACGCCCTGGGGCACGTCGCTGTCGGGCGAGGAGAACTTCAACCAGTACTTCCAGGCCACCGGCGAGCTCGACGCGCGCTACACCGAGGAGTACGCCCGCTACGGCATCGGCGCGGGCGGGTCGGGCCGCAACTGGCACACCGTCGAGGAGCGCTTCGACCTCACCGCCGAGCCCCACGAGCCGCACCGGCACGGCTGGATCGTCGAGGTCGACCCGTTCGCGCCCGACGAGGCGCCGGTCAAGCACACGATGCTCGGCCGCTTCAAGCACGAGGGCGCCAACGTCATCGTGTCCAAGGGCCACGCCGTGGCCTACATGGGCGACGACGAGCGCGGCGACTACCTCTACAAGTTCGTCTCGGCCAAGAAGGTCGCCAAGGGCTCCTCGGAGAAGGCGCGCCGCAGGAACAAGCGGCTGCTCACCAAGGGCACGCTGTACGTCGCCCGCCTGACCGGCGACGGCTCCGCCGACGGCGTGCACGACGGCACGGGCGAGTGGATCCCGCTGTGCAGCGACACCGAGTCGTTCGTGCCCGGCATGTCGGTGGCCGACGTCCTGATCTTCACCCGGCTCGCCGCCGACCAGGTCTCGCCGACCAAGATGGACCGTCCCGAGGACGTCGAGCCGAACCCGGTCAACGGCAAGGTCTACGCCGCGCTGACCAACAACTCCCAGCGCGGCTCGCGCTTCGAGCCCGACGAGGCCAACCCGATCACCACCTCGATGGTCCGCTCCTCGATCGGTGCCCCGCTCACCGAGGCCTCGGGCAACCGCAACGGCTACGTCCTGGAGATGACCGCCGACGGCAAGGACCACACCCGGACCACCTTCACGTGGGACCTGATGCTGGTCTGCGGAGACCCCGAGGCGCCGGAGACCTACTTCGCCGGTTACGACAAGGCCCGGGTCAGCCCGATCAGCTGCCCCGACAACGTGGCCTTCGACTCCGCGGGCAACCTGTGGATCTCCACCGACGGCAACGTGCTCGGCTCCAACGACGGCATCTTCCGGGTGCCGGTCGTCGGCTCCGAGCGGGGCCACGTGCAGCAGTTCGTCACGATGCCGCGCGGCGCCGAGGCGTGCGGCCCGCTCATCACCGACCGGAACCGCTCGCTGTTCTTCGCCGTGCAGCACCCCGGGGAGATCGACGGCGCGACGTTCGAGGACCAGGCCTCCACCTGGCCGCACACCGACGACTTCCCGCGCCCGTCGGTGGTCGTCGCCTTCCGTCGCCGCTGACCGGCACACCGCTCACCACCACGTACCACCACGCACCACCACGCACTGCGCCCCGGGACCGATGGTCCCGGGGCGCAGTGCCGTGTGCGGCGGCGTCAGGCGATGGTCATCCCACCGTCGACGGGGATCGTCTGACCGGTGACGTAGCCACCCGCGGCCGAGGCCAGGAAGACCACGGCGGCGGCGAGCTCGCGCGGGTCGCCCTTGCGGCCGGCGGGGATGCGCTGCTGCTGGGACTCGAGGTAGCCCGGGGGGTACTGGTCGGTCATCTCGGAGGTGAAGAAGCCCGGCGCGATGGAGTTGACGCGGATGCCCTTGCGGCCGGTCCACTGCTGCGCCAGGTCGCGGGTGAGCCCGTTGAGGCCCGCCTTGGAGGCGGCGTACGCGGCCTGGGGGAGACCGGCGGTGGTGATGCCGAGCACCGAGGAGATGTTGACGATGCTCGAGCCGGGCTGCATGACCCGGCCGCAGGCCTGGGCCATCCAGTAGCAGCCGTTGAGGTTGACGTCGATGACGCCGGTGAACTGCTCGGGGGTCTCCTTGGTCGAGGGGACCGCGGTGCCGACGCCGGCGTTGTTGACCAGCACGTCCACGTGGCCGAACTCCTCCATCGCCAGCGCGACGATGCGGTCGCAGTCCTCGACCTTGGCGACGTCGGTCTCCACGCACAGCGCCTTGCGACCCGCGGCCTCGACGAGGGCGGCGGTCTCGGCGAGCCGGTCCACGCGCCGGGCGCCGAGCACGACGTCGGCGCCGGCCTCGGCCAGGCCCTGGGCGAAGGCGACGCCCAGGCCGCTCGAGGCGCCGGTGACGATGGCGACCTTGCCATCGAGGCGGAACATGTCGGGGACGGAGGCTCCAGGAGTGCTCATGCCCGCATCGTAGGGGACCGAGGACCTCCTGACCGAGCACTCGCTCGGTCCGCGGTCGGTGGGTCGTCGAGACCCCCCGTACGCTCGACCGCATGCCCCGGTCCAGCACCCGACCCCGCACCTGGCCGACCGCCGCCGCGATCACCGCCGGGTTCGTGGCGCTGCTGTGGGTCGTCGAGGCGTGGGACCAGTGGACGCCCGCCGTGCTCGACGACGACGGCATCCGGCCGCGGAGCACCGAGGGCCTGCTCGGCATCGTCCTCGCGCCGCTGCTGCACGGCTCGTGGGGCCACCTCGAGGCCAACACGCCCCTGGTGGCGCTGCTGCTCTTCCTCGTCCTGCTCGGCGACGTACGCCGCGGGCTCGCCGTCACCGGGGTCATCTGGCTCGTCGCGGGGCTGGGCACCTGGCTCGTGGCCAGCCCCGGCACCGTCCACGTGGGCGCGTCGGGGCTGGTGTTCGGCTGGCTGGTCTACCTCGTGCTGCGCGGCTGGTTCGCCCAACGGCTGGGGCAGGTGCTGCTCGGCGCGCTGCTCTTCCTCGCCTACGGCGGGCTGCTCTGGGGCGTCCTGCCGGGCCAGCCGGGCATCTCCTGGCAGGGGCACCTCTTCGGCGCGGTCGGCGGCCTGGTCGCGGCCCGCCGGCTCGCGACGCAGGACGGGCGCGGAGCGGGGAGCCCGACGCCGTACGGTTCCTGACCGTGACCGAGACGCCGCAGACCGACAGCGAGCAGCAGCAGGACATCCGCGTGGACCGCGGTGACGGCGTGGTCGAGGTGACCTTCGACCGGCCGCACCGCCACAACGCCTTCACCCGCGACATGTACGCGCAGATGCGCGAGCTGTGCGCCGAGCTGGCCGAGGACCGCGACACCCGGGTGCTCGTGCTGCGGGGCGCCGGCGGACGCGCCTTCGCCGCGGGCAACGAGATCTCCGACTTCCTCGAGCAGGACGCAGTCGCCTACGAGGACTGGATCCGCGAGCTGCTGGAGGCCCTCTTCGCGCTCCCGCAGGTGACCGTGGCGGCCATCGACGGCGTCTGCGTCGGAGGCGGCCTGGCCGTCGCCACCCACTGCGACCTGCGCATCGCGACCCCGCACTCCCGCTTCGGCTACCCGATCGCGCGCACCCTGGGCAACGCGCTGGCCGGCTCGATCGTCTACCGCTGCGCGAGTGTCTTCGGGGAGTCGCTGACCCGCGAGATGCTGCTGGCATCGCGCCTGGTCGACGCCTCGCGGGCGCACGCGGTGGGCGCGCTGATGAGCGTCACCGACGACCTGGACGCCGAGCTGGAGCGGGTCATCGACGGCCTGCGCGCCGCCAGCCCCGTGACCATCCGGGCCACCAAGGGCCAGCTGCTCGACCGTGCGCGCCGACTCGAGGCCTCGCCCGAGGGCGACGGCGACCTGCTCCGCGAGGTCTACACCGGCCCCGACTTCGCCGAGGGCGTCCGGGCGTTCCTGGCGAAGGAGAAGCCCGCCTTCCGCGGCTGAGCCGGGAGGTCCATCGGCCGGCCGATGAACCTTGCCGTGGGCCGATGGAGGCCCATCGTCCGACGGCAGGGTCTGTCGGCCGGCCGATGAACCTTGCGGGACGACGGAATGTCCGACGGCCGGGGCTCGTTGACCAGGGTCGTGACCTCCGACGACTCCCGCCGCGTCAGCACCGTCCTCGGGCTGCTGTTCGGCCTGGCCGCGATGGGCTCGGCCTCCGCGGCGATCGTGCTGTCCGACGTGGCGGCGGAGTTCGACGTCTCGGTCGGCCAGGCCGCCTGGGTCATCAGCCTCTACGCGCTGCTGCTGGCGGTCACCACCGCGGTGCACGGCCGGGTCTCCGACCTCGTCGGGGTGCGGACGCCACTCCTGGTCGGCGTCGCGATGATGGCCGGGGGAGCCGTGGCCGCGGCCCTGGCTCCGACGTACCCCCTGCTCCTGGCCGCGCGCCTCCTGCAGGGTGCCGGCGCCGCCGCCGTCCCCGTGCTCGGCGTCGCCGCCCTCTCCGCGAGGTACGACGGTGCCGTCCGCGACCTCGCGCTCGGCCGGCTCGCGGGCTGGTCGGCGGTCGTCGCCAGCCTCGGCCCCCTGGCCGGCGGCCTCGTCGAGCACGCCTTCGGCTGGCGCGCCGTGCTGGCGCTGCCCGCGCTGGGGCTGCTGGTCGTACCGCTGCTGTGGCGGGCGCTCGGCACGACCGGCAGCGGGGCCGACCTCGACGTGCCCGGCGCCGTGCTGGTCGGCCTGACGGCCGCCGGCCTGGTCCTGCTCGTCCAGTCGCCCTCGACCGGGGGAGTCGTGGCGCTGGTCGGGGCGGTGCTGCTGGTGCTCGGCGCGCCCGTGACCGCGCGCAGGGTGCGTCGCCGGCCGGACGGCTTCCTGCCGCTGGTCGTCGTCTCCGACCCCGCCGTGGTGCGCAGCGCCGTCGCAGCCGCCGCGGTGCCCGCCGCCTGGTTCGGGCTGCTCATCGCGGTCCCCGCGGTGCTGGTGGCCGACGGCTGGGAGCCGTGGCAGGTGGGCGCGCTGCTCATCCCCAGCGCGGTCGTCGCCGCCGTCGTCCCCCGGGTCACGGGGCCGCTGCTCAGCCGGATCGGTCCCTCACGCTCCCTGGCCGTCTCCGCCACGTCCGCCTCCGCGGCCCTGCTCGTCACCGCGCTCGGTGTCGCCCTGCGGCCGGGGGCGCTCGGGGTCGCGGTGATCGCGGCCTCGGTGCTGCTGGTGACCTTCGCCTTCCTGCTGGGCCAGCCGGCGCTCTCCGCGGCGGTGGGTCAGGCGGTCCCCGCCGACGTCCGCGGCGTCGCCCTGGGCGTGGCCACGTTGGTCTTCCTCACCGGCGGCTCGGTCGGCTCGGCCGTGGTCGGCGGCATCGGTGACGTCATCGACATGGGCGTCGCGCTCCTCGTGCTCGCCGTCCTCCCGCTGCTCGGCCTGCTCACGCTGCGTCCCCTCCTGCGCCGCGACCCCGCCCCGGTCACCGTCCCCTGAGACGCCGAGCCGGCGCATCCTTCCGGAAGGACGAGCCGGCTCGACGTGGGTGAGACGGAGGAACGACGGCCCGGGGGTGTGCGAGAGTCCGGGGCCATGCAGCGCGCACTCCAGGTCGGCATGACGCTCCCGGTGATGGAGCCCGACCTCTGGGACGCCCCGGACACGCTCGAGCGGTGGGCGCGGGCGATCGACGAGGGGCCGTTCTCGAGCCTGTGCTTCGGCGAGCGGATGGCCTTCGCCAACCCGCACGCGCTGACCCTCCTCGGGGCGGTCGCCGCGTGGACGACCCGGGTGCCGCTGGTGACCACGGTGCTCGTGCCCCAGCTGCACGACCCCGTCACGCTCGCGAAGGCCCTGGCGACCGCCGACCGGCTCAGCCGGGGCCGGCTCACCGTCGGGGTGGGCGTCGGTGGTCGTGAGGAGGACTACCGTGCCGCGGGCGCCGACCCGGCGACGCAGACCATGCAGCAGATGGCCGACCGGGTCGCGGTCATGCGTCGCGTCTGGGCGGGGGAGGACGTCACCGGGGCCACCCTCCCCGTCGGTCCGCGGCCCCTGCAGGCGGGAGGACCCCCGGTCCACGTCGGCACGATGGGCCCGCGCACCGTCAGGCACGCGGCGCACTGGGCCGACGGCCTGGCCGGGGTCACCCTCGACCTCGACACCACCGCCGTCGCGGGCCTCTTCGAGCTCGCCCGCAGCGCCTGGGCGGAGGCGGGCCGGACGGCGCCGCACCTGGCGACGTCGTTCTGGTTCGCCCTCGACGACGGCGACGGGTCCGCGCGTACCCAGGTGCACCGCCACCTGCGGCACTACATGAACTGGATCCCCGCCGAGCTCGTCGACGCCATGGCCCCCACCACCGGCTTCGCCGGCACCCTGCCCCAGCTGCGCGAGACCCTGCTCCGGATGGCCGACGCCGGCGCCGACGAGGTGCAGCTGATCCCGACCGGCAGCGACGTCCGCCAGGTCGCGCAGGTGGCCGAGGTGGTCGCCTCGCTGTGACCAGCGGTAGCATTCCCGGCGTGCGCCAGGACCTGCTCCTTACCTAGCCGCGACGGCCAGCACCACGCCGCCGCGGCTACCCCTCTGCCCGAGGGGTTTTTTTGTGCCCCCGAGCCGGTGCCGAACCCGATGAGCCAGGTCCACCAGACGTGAGAGAGAAGACGATGAGCGAGCAGGTCCAGGCAGACGAGGCCACGACGTACGACGTGAAGGCCGTGGAGGAGAAGTGGCGCCCGGTCTGGGACGAGCTGCAGCCCTTCCGCGCCGACGACGACTCCCCGCGGGAGAAGAAGTACGCGCTGACGATGTTCCCCTACCCCTCCGGCGACCTGCACATGGGCCACGCCGAGGTGTTCGCGCTGCACGACGTGGTGGCGCGCTACTGGTGGCAGCGCGGCTACGAGGTGCTCAACCCGATGGGATTCGACTCCTTCGGGCTGCCCGCGGAGAACGCCGCGATCCGCAACGACGAGCACCCGGCGACGTACACGAAGGCCAACATCGCCAAGTCGATCGAGTCCTGCCAGAAGTACGCCGCGTCCTTCGACTGGTCGCGCACCTTCAACACCTCCGACCCGGAGTACTACCGCTGGACGCAGTGGCTGTTCGCCCGCTTCTACGAGCGCGGCCTGGCCTACCGCAAGAACTCCCCGGTCAACTGGTGCCCCCAGGACCAGACCGTGCTGGCCAACGAGCAGGTCGTGCAGGGTGCCTGCGAGCGGTGCGGGGCGGAGGTGACCAAGAAGGAGCTGACCCAGTGGTACTTCAAGATCACCGACTACGCCCAGGAGCTGCTCGACGGGCTGGACGAGCTGGAGAAGACCTGGCCCGACCGCGTCGTCACCGCCCAGCGCAACTGGATCGGCCGCTCCGAGGGCGCCCACGTCGACTTCGTCGTGCAGGGCCGTGAGGAGCCGGTCACCGTCTACACGACCCGCCCCGACACGATCTTCGGCACCACCTTCATGGTCGTCGCCGTCGACGCCGCGCTGGCCGACGAGCTGGTCACCGACGCGCAGCGTCCGGCCTTCGAGGCCTACCGCGAGGAGGTGCGCCGCGCCAGCGAGATCGAGCGGCTGGCCACCGACCGCCCCAAGACCGGCGTCGACCTGGGTGTCACCGCCACCAACCCGGTCACCGGCGAGCAGATCCCGGTGTGGGCCACCGACTACGTGCTGGCCGACTACGGCACCGGCGCGGTCATGGGCGTGCCCGGCGGCGACCAGCGCGACTGGGAGTTCGCCACCGCCATGGGGCTGCCGATCGTGCGCACCACCGAGCCGCCCGCCGGCTTCGAGGGGGAGGCGTACGCCGGTGAGGGCCCGGCCATCAACAGCCCCGCCCCCGGGCAGTCCACCGCCCTGAACATCAACGGCCTCGACGTCGACTCGGCCAAGCGCGCGACGATCGCGTTCCTGGAGGAGATGAAGGCGGGCACCGGCGCGGTCAACTACCGGCTGCGCGACTGGCTGCTGAGCCGCCAGCGCTACTGGGGTGCGCCGATCCCGGTCGTGCACTGCCCCGAGCACGGTGAGGTGCTGGTCCCCGACGACCAGCTGCCCGTCGAGCTGCCCGACCTGCGCGGCGCCGACCTGAAGCCCAAGGGCACCTCCCCGCTGGCCTCGGCCACCGAGTGGGTCAACACCACCTGCCCGACCTGCGGCGGCCCGGCCACCCGCGACGGCGACACGATGGACACCTTCGTGGACTCGTCGTGGTACATGTTCCGCTACTGCTCGCCCCACGAGACCGACCGCGTCTTCGACAGCGAGAAGGTCAACGCCTGGATGGCGTGCGACCTCTACGTCGGCGGCGTCGAGCACGCCGTGCTGCACCTGCTCTACGGCCGGTTCTTCACCAAGGTCCTCAACGACATGGGCCTGGTCGACTTCCGCGAGCCGTGGCTGGCCCAGCTCAACCAGGGCTTCGTCATCAACCAGGGCAAGAAGATGAGCAAGTCCCTGGGCAACGGCGTCAACCTGGGCGAGCAGCTGGAGGCCTTCGGCGTCGACGCCGTGCGCCTGACGCTGGTCTTCGCCGGCCCGCCCGAGGACGACATCGACTGGGCGAACATGTCGCCCGACGGGTCCCTGAAGTTCCTGCAGCGTGCCTGGCGCCTGTCCGGTGACGTCACCTCCGCGCCGGGCACCCCGGCCGGGGGCGGCGACGTCGCGTTGCGCCGGGTCACCGCCCGCACCGTCCACGACGCGGCCGAGCTGGTGGAGTCCTACCGCTTCAACGTCGTGGTGGCCCGCGTGATGGAGCTGGTCAACGCCACCCGCAAGGCGATCGACTCCGGCCCCGGCGGCGCCGACCCCGCGGTCCGCGAGGCCGCCGAGGCGGTCGCGGTCCTGCTGTCGCTGGTGGCGCCGTACGTCGCCGAGGAGATGTGGGAGCGCCTCGGGCACGAGCCCACGGTCGCGCGTGCCGGCTGGCCGGTCGTCGACCCGGCGCTGCTGGTCGAGGACACCGTCACCGCCGTGGTGCAGGTCAAGGGCAAGGTCAAGGCCCGCCTGGAGGTCGCCCCGGACATCGCCGAGGCCGACCTGGAGGCGCTGGCCCTGGCCGACGCCGACGTGCAGCGCGCGATCGGCGACGCGCCGGTCCGCAAGGTGATCGTGCGTGCGCCGAAGCTGGTCAACGTGGTGGTCTGACCCGGTGAGCTCCCCGGGGACCCGTGTCGTCGTCGTCACCGACTCCACCGCCAGCCTGCCTGCGCAGGTGGCGGAGGAGCACGGTGTCGTCGTCGTGCCGCTGCAGGTCGTGATCGGCGCCGAGGTCCTCGACGAGGGCGCCGAGGGGGCCACCCCGGAGCGGGTCGCGGCGGCGCTGAAGGAGTGGACGCCGGTCTCGACCTCGCGGCCCTCGCCGGCCGTCATGCTCGAGACCTACCGCCGTGCGGCCGAGGACGGCGCGACCGCCATCGTGTCGGTGCACCTCTCGGCGGAGATGAGCGGCACCTTCGAGTCCGCGCACCTCGCCGCCCTCGAGGCGCCCGTGCCGGTGATCCCGGTCGACTCGCGCCAGGTCGGGGTGGCGACCGGGTACGCCGCCCTCGCGGCCGCCCGCGCGGCAGCCGACGGCGCCACCGTGGAGGAGGCGGCCGACGCCGCCCGCGACTGCGCGGAGCGGTCGTCGTCGCTGTTCTACGTCGACACCCTGGAGTACCTCCGTCGAGGCGGCCGGATCGGTGCCACCGCCGCGCTGCTCGGAGGCGCCCTGGCCGTGAAGCCGCTGCTGCGGATCGAGGACGGTCGGGTCGCACCGCTCGAGCGGGTGCGCACCTCCGCCCGGGCGCTGGCCCGCCTCGAGGAGCTGGCGGTGACCGCGGCCGAGGAGCTGGCCGGAGGGCTCGACCCCGAGGTGGCCGTCCACCTCGACGTCGCCGTCGCGCACCTGGCCAACCCCGACCGTGCCGCCACGCTGGCCGAGCACTTGCAGGAGCGGCTCGGTGAGCGGCTGGCCGACGCCACCGTGTCGTGCGGCGAGCTCGGTGCCGTCCTGGGCGCGCACGTGGGGCCGGGGATGATCGCGGTGTGCGTCGCGCCGCGAGGGCCGGTGCCCGACCGGGGACCCGGCGGGGAGCCCGGCGAGGACCACGAGGCGTCCACAGCCTGACCGGTGGGCGGCCTGCTCCACAGGACGCGTCGATGCCCGACTGAGGGGCCCTGCGCCTCCCTAGCGTCGCCCCATGCGATCGCGACGATCCACCGAGCACCGCGAGGCCGTCGAGCGACGGCTCGCGCTGCTCGTGCCGCCCCAGCCGGCGGAGCCGCCCGAGCCGGTGGAGCCGGCAGCCGGACCCACGCGCGCGTCCTCCTGGGACGGGTCCGGGACCTGGGGCGGACCCACCCGGGTGCGGGACGTCCCCTCCGTCCTCCACGACCGCTCCCGGCTCGACGACCTGATGGGGCCGGAGCCCCTGGGGGACGTCGAGCCGGTCCCGGTCGCGCGGACGGTCCCGATGCCGGGCAGGCACGCCAGCCGGCGCCCGAGCCGGTTGCCCGTGCCACCGACGCACCTGCGGCTGGGGCTGGTCCACCTCGCGGTGGTCGCGGTCATGGTGGCGCTCGGTCTGGCCGTCACGAGCTGGTGGGTCGTGCGCTCCGAGCCGGTCCCGCTCGCGGCCCCGCTGGCCCCCGCCGCGTCCGACACCGGCCCCACGGGGTCGCTGGTGGACCTGCCCTCCGACCCGACGGGGGAGACCCCCGGAGGGACGGGGGCGGCCGGCGAGGAGGACGGGGCGGTCGTGGTCGTCGACGTGGCCGGCCGGGTCCGACGCCCCGGTGTGCTCGAGCTCCCCGTCGGTTCCCGGGTGGTCGACGCCATCGAAGCCGCCGGCGGTGCCCGGGGAGGCGTGGACCTGTCCGGGCTCAACCTGGCGCGGGTCCTCGTCGACGGTGAGCAGGTGCTGGTGGGCCAGGGCGCAGCCGCCGCCGGCGTACCGAGCGGGGCCGGTGCGCCCGGTGCGCCCGGCGCCCCCGCGGCGCTGGTGAACCTCAACACCGCCGACCAGGCCCTGCTGGAGTCCCTGCCCGAGGTCGGGCCCGTGACCGCCCAGGCGATCCTGGCGTGGCGCGAGGAGCACGGGGGCTTCACCGCGGTCCAGGAGCTGCTCGAGGTCGACGGGATCGGCCCGGCCACGCTCGAGACCCTCGCGCCACTCGTGACGGTCTGAGGCGTGCCCGCGGCGACCCGCCAGGCCGACCTGCGGATGGGGCTGGTCGGGCTGTCGGCGTGGGCCGGCGGGCTGCTGGTGGTGGCACCCGGCTGGACGCTCGTCCTGGCTGGGATCCTGGTGACGGTGGGTGGGGTCGGCGCCGCCGTGGTCGCCGTGCGCTCCCGCGGCCCGGGGCGCGCACTCGCGCTGGCCTGGCGCACCACGGCGCTGGCCTGCCTGCTGGCGCTGGTGGCGGTGCTCTGCGCAGGCCTCCTGCGCGCCGATCGGGTCCAGGGCGACCCGGTCTCCGCCCTGGCGGCCGAGGGCGCCGCGGTGACGGGCCGACTGGTGGTGAGCACGGATCCGCGGCCGATGGCCGGCGCTCGGACCGACGGGGTCTTCCTGCGCGCCGTGGTCGTCGAGATCACTGGACGGGGCACCGCGTGGAAGGTGCGGTCGCCGGTCCTCGTGCTGGCCCCGGCGTCCTGGGCCGACGTGCGTTTGGGCTCCACCGTGGCACTCGCCGGCCGGCTCCAGCCCACCGAGGACGGGGAACGGGCCCTGGCCGCGGTGCTCTCGGTGCACGGCGAGCCGACGCTGCTGGAGACCCCCGGGGCGTGGTGGCGGGCCACCGAGGTGCTGCGCGCCTCCCTGCGGGACGCGGTCGCGCACCGTCCCGCTCCCGAGCGGGTGCTCGTGCCGGCCCTCGTCGCCGGTGACGACGCCGGGCTCGATCCAGAGGTGGCCGAGGAGTTCCGGGCGACCGGGCTGACCCACCTGCTCGCCGTGTCCGGCACCAACCTCACGCTGCTCCTGGGGGCGCTGCTCGTGCTCGCGCGCCTGGTGGGCGTGCGCGGCCGCGGACTGCTGGTCCTCGGGATGGCCGGCGTGGTGGGGTTCGTCCTGCTGGCCCGCACCGAGCCCAGCGTGCTGCGTGCCGCGGTGATGGGCGTCGTGGGGCTGCTCGCGCTGACCCATGGCGGTGGTCGGGCCGTCCGCGGGTTGGGTGTCGCGGTGACGGTGCTGCTGCTCGTCGACCCGACGCTGGCCACCGCTCCCGGGTTCGCGCTGTCGGTGCTGGCGACGGGAGGGATCGTGCTGATCGGCCCGCGCTGGCGCGACGCGCTGGCCCGGTGGCTGCCCCGCTGGCTCGCCGAGGCGATCGCCGTGCCCACTGCGGCGCAGCTGGCGTGCACGCCCGTCGTGGCTGCCCTCAGCGGCCAGGTCAGCCTGGTGGCGGTGGTGGCCAACCTGCTCGCCGCGCCCGCCGTCGGTCCGGCCACCGTGCTGGGGCTGCTCGGCGGCTGCGTCGGCCTGGTCTGGCCCTGGGCCGGCCGGTTGCTCGGCACGGTGGCCACGTGGTGCGTGGGCTGGATCGTCGTGGTCGCCCACCGGGGTGCGGGCCTCCCGACGGCGGCCGTCGACTGGTCCACGAGCGGAGCCGCCCTGGCGGCGCTGACCGCGCTGACCGTGGTGCTGGCCTGGCGGGGGCCCCGGCTCGTGAGCACCCGGGCCCGAGGGGCGGCGAGCTGTGTGGTGCTGGTCGTCGCGGTGCTGGTGCGACCGCCGGTGCCCGGGTGGCCCCCCGACGGGTGGGTGCTCGTGGCGTGCGACGTCGGGCAGGGAGACGCCCTGGTGCTCGCCACCACCCCGGGGCATGCGGTCGTGGTCGACGTCGGGCCCGAGCCCGGGGTGGTCGGCCGCTGCCTCGACGACCTCGGGGTGGCCACCGTCGACCTCCTCGTCCTCACGCACTTCCACGCCGACCACGTGGACGGGCTGTCGGCGGTGCTCGGGTCCCACGACGTCCGCGAGGTCTGGGTCAGCCGGGTGCTCGACCCGGCCGACGGGGCGCGGTCGGTGCTCGCGGACGCGGCCGCCGCCGGCGTACCCCTCCACCCCGCGCCGTACGCCGGAGCCTGGCGCTCCGGGGCCACGCGGCTGCAGGTGCTCTGGCCGACCTCCGGGGAGCCGGGCACCGGTCCCGGGGACGGGACGGCGGCGAACGACGCCAGCGTGGTGCTGCTGGTCGAGGTCGCTGGCCTGCGACTGCTGCTCACCGGCGACCTGGAGCCTCCCGGCCAGGCAGCGCTGGCACGCACGCTGCCCGACCTGGCCGTCGACGTGCTGAAGGTGCCCCACCACGGCAGCTCCTACCAGGACCTCGGGTGGCTCACCGGGCTCGGTGCACGCGTCGCCGTCGTGACGGTCGGGGAGGACAACGACTACGGCCACCCCGCGCCCTCGGTGCTGACCGCGCTGGAGTCCGCGGGGGCCCGTGTGTTGCGCACGGACACCGACGGGTCGGTCGCGGTGGTGGCGGGCGAGGCGGGCCCCTCGGTGCTCACGACCCGGTGACATGACCCGGTGACTGGGCGGGAGGCCGCCCGGTGGGGGACTGTCGGCCGCCTGTGGCAGGCTGAGCCGCACCATGGCAGCCGCCCGCACCCCCGCCCGTCCAGCCCGCCAGGCCGGCCCCGCCCCCGGGGACGTCCTCGGCCACGTCACCCTGGTGACCGGCAAGGAGGAGTTCCTGCGCGAGCGGACCGTCGGCGCGGTCCGTGCGGCCGTGCGGTCCCACGACGGCGAGGCCGAGATGGCCGAGGCCGTCGGTGCCGACCTGACCCTCGGCTCGCTGGGCGAGCTGTCCGCCCCGTCGCTGTTCTCCAGCACCCGGTGCGTGGTCGTGCGCGAGCTCGAGCACCTGCCCGAGGAGTCGGTCGACGCGCTCCTGGACTACGCGGGTGCGCCGGCGGAGGACGTCGCGCTGGTGCTGGTGCACTCCGGCGGCCCCAAGGGGTCGGGGGTGCTGACCAAGCTGCGCAAGCTCGGCCCCGTGACCGAGGTCAAGACCGAGGAGCTCAAGCCTTCGGAGTTCCCGCAGTTCGTGGTCGCCGAGGCGAGGATGCTCGGTGCGCGGATGGAGCCGTCGGCGGCCAACGCGCTGGTCCAGGCGGTCGGGCACGACCTGCGTGCGCTCGCCGCGGCGGTCGACCAGCTGGCTCACGACTTCCCCGACGAGGCGCTGGGGGAGGAGCGCGTCGCGCAGTACTTCGGCGGTCGCGCCGAGGCGAAGTCCTTCGTGGTCGCCGACGCCGCGTTCTACGGCAAGCGGCTCGAGGCGCTCGAGGAGCTGCGGTGGGCGCTCGACAACGGCACCGCCTCGGTGCTGGTGACCTCCGCGTTCGCCGGCAGCGCCCGTGGGATCGCCCGGTTCAAGGCGGCCACGTCACGGGGTCGTGGGATGCGCGATGCCGACCTCGCCCGCGAGGTGGGGGTGCCGCCGTGGAAGATCCGCACCCTGCGCGACCAGGCCAAGGGATGGAGCGACGACGGGCTCGTGGCCGCGATCCGGGCGGTCGCCCAGGCCGACGCCGACGTCAAGGGTGCGGCCAGCGATGCGTCGTACACCTTGGAGCGGCTGGTGCTGACCATCGCTGCCCTGCGCTCCTGAGCCACGGGTGCTCCCACCGACGGTCCGGACGCGACACCCGAAACGCCGACGACCCGCCCCACCAGAGGTGGAGCGGGTCGCTGTCAGCGTCCCAGACCGGGCAGTGCCCGGGTCAGGATCAGAGTGCGGCGGCCTTCTTGGCGATCGACGACTTGCGGTTCGCGGCCTGGTTCTTGTGGATGACGCCCTTCGAGGCGGCCTTGTCGAGCTTCTTGGTGGCGACGCGGGCCGAGGTCACGGCCTTCTCGTTGTCGCCGGCCTCGACGGCCTCGTTGAAGCGGCGGATGGCGGTCTTGAGCTCGCTCTTGACGGCCTTGTTGCGCTCGTGGCGCTTCTCGTTCTGCTTGTTGCGCTTGATCTGGGACTTGATGTTCGCCACGGGGCTCGCCTTACGTGTGTGGATGCGTGCGGGTCTGGTGATGCTGACGGTCGCCGGGCGCGCAAGAGGCGCGCCAACGAAGCGACGTGCAAGGCTAACAGCGGCGCCGGAGAGCGCCCAAATCGCCTGAGGTCGTCATCGGGCCGGTCCGATCAGTGTCTCACTCACGGCCTTCTCACTCCCAGCCGCGGCGCCGGCGCAGCCAGCCCCAGACGGCCTCGCCCTGCCATCGCTGGAACTCCCGCAGCCACGGCGACGCCGCCGGCACCGGCAGGTCGCAGCTGGTGAGGAAGAAGCCGGCCATCGCCGCCAGCACGCAGTCGACGTCCTCGTCGCGGACCCGCGCCAGCAGCGGCGTACGACGGAGCACTGCCTCGACGTCCACGCCGTCGCCGCACGGGCCGACCAGCAGCAGGAGCGGGTCCAGCCAGGCCGCGCCGCGCACCGGCCACGCCCAGCCGTCGAGCAGCACGCCGCCGTCCGGCGTCAGGTGGAGGGTGTCGTCGCGCAGGTCGGTGTGGACCAGCGTGTCCCCGGCGGTCACCTCGGGCAGCCGCGCCGCGAGCCGCCCGGCGGTGAGCAGCTGCATGGGCGTCCCGAGGTCCTCGCGCCCCTCGAGGATGTCCCAGCGACCCATCCAGTCCGCGAGGTCCTCGGCGAACGGACGGGCCTCCCCGGGAGCCGGCGTCAGCGCCACCGCAGCGGCGGACACGGCCTCCAGGCACCGGTCCAGGTCGTCCTCGCGCCACGGGCGGTGGGGGAGCCGGGCAGCGGGGTGCTCGAGCAGCAGCACCACCCAGTCGCCGTCCAGCAGGTGCGTGAGCCGGACGGTCGGCACGGTCTCGGGCAGCGTGCGCAGCCAGGCCGCCTCGGCACGCAGGGACGCGGCGAAGGAGCGCTGCGCCTTCGTCGAGGCCGCGCGCAGCAGGTGGTGCGTGCCGTCGGCGAGGGTGAGCACGGTCTCGATGGCCGGCACGTAGCCGTGGGTCAGCGTGGAGTCCGCCACCACCGGCGAGCCCAGCCGGGCCTCGACGTCGAAGCGGACCTGCGGAGGCAGGTGGGCCCAGTCCAGCCGCCGGGCCGTGCGACCCCACGGCAGGTAGGTGGGCACGGCAGAGGTGGGCGCGGCCGCCGGGGAAGAGGTGGGCACGGGCCCCATCGTGGGGTGTCCCCGGCGCGGAGTGGGGGAGGCCGACCCCCGGCGTGGCGGGCATGGCGGGGGTGTCGTGGGAGGATGGCCGGGTCCGTCCCGACGTACGAGAGAACGCCTGAGACCCCGTGCCTGCTGTTCCCCCGAAGTCCTGGCCCGTGCCGGGCCAGACCGACCCGGCGATCATCCGCAACTTCTGCATCATCGCCCACATCGACCACGGCAAGTCGACGCTGGCCGACCGGATGCTCCAGCTGACCGGTGTGGTCGACGAGCGTGCCGCCCGGGCGCAGTACCTCGACCGCATGGACATCGAGCGCGAGCGCGGCATCACCATCAAGTCCCAGGCGGTGCGGATGCCGTGGGGCGTCGACCCCGACAACGCGCAGGGCACCGACGCCGGCACCTACGTGCTGAACATGATCGACACCCCGGGCCACGTCGACTTCACCTACGAGGTCTCCCGCTCCCTGGAGGCCTGCGAGGCGGCGATCCTGCTGGTCGACGCCGCGCAGGGCATCGAGGCGCAGACCCTGGCGAACCTCTACCTCGCCATGGGCGCCGACCTCCACATCATCCCGGTGCTCAACAAGATCGACCTGCCCAGCGCCAACCCCGAGAAGTACGCCGCCGAGCTGGCCGGCCTGGTGGGATGCGAGCCCGAGGACGTGCTCCAGGTCAGCGCGAAGACCGGCTTCGGTGTCGAGGCCCTGCTCGACGAGATCGTCAAGCAGACCCCGCCGCCGGTCGGTGACCCCGACAAGCCGGCGCGCGCGCTGATCTTCGACTCGGTCTACGACACCTACCGCGGCGTGGTCACCTACGTCCGCGTGGTCGACGGCAAGCTCAACCACCGCGACCGCATCAAGATGATGTCGACCGGCGCCACCCACGAGATGCTCGAGGTCGGCGTGATCAGCCCCGAGCAGGTCAAGGCCGGCGAGATCGGGGTCGGCGAGGTCGGCTACCTCATCACCGGCGTGAAGGACGTCCGCCAGTCCCGGGTCGGTGACACGATCACCACCCAGCACGGCGGTGCCACCGACATGCTCGGCGGCTACAAGCACCCCAACCCGATGGTCTACGCCGGTCTCTACCCGATCGACGGCGACCAGTTCGGCGACCTGCGCGAGGCGCTGGAGAAGCTCCAGCTCAACGACGCGGCGCTGACCTACGAGCCGGAGACCTCCGGCGCGCTCGGCTTCGGCTTCCGCTGCGGCTTCCTCGGGCTGCTGCACATGGAGATCACCCGCGACCGGCTCGAGCGCGAGTTCGGCCTCGACCTGATCTCGACGGCCCCCAACGTCGTCTACGACGTGGTGATGGAGGACGGCACCGAGATCGAGGTGACCAACCCCAGCGAGTTCCCCGAGGGCAAGATCCACGAGGTCCGCGAGCCGGTCGTCAAGGCCACGATCCTCAGCCCCAGCGACTACATCGGCACGATCATGGAGCTGTGCCAGACCAAGCGCGGCACCCTCGGCGGCATGGACTACCTCTCCGAGGACCGCGTGGAGATGCGCTACACGCTGCCGATGGGCGAGATCGTCTTCGACTTCTTCGACCAGCTGAAGTCGCGCACCAAGGGCTACGCCTCGCTCGACTACGAGCGCTCCGGCGACCAGGCAGCCGACCTGGTGAAGGTCGACATCCTGCTGCAGGGCGAGCCGGTCGACGCGTTCTCCGCGATCGTCCACAAGGACGCCGCCTACTCCTACGGCGTGATGATGCCAAGTGCTACGGCGGCGACATCAGCCGCAAGCGCAAGCTGCTGGAGAAGCAGAAGGAGGGCAAGAAGCGGATGAAGATGGTCGGCCGCGTCGAGGTCCCCCAGGAGGCCTTCGTGGCCGCGCTCTCCACCGGTGGCGGCGGCGCGTCGGCCGACAAGCCGAAGAAGTAGACCCGCGTCCCTCCACTGGAGGTCGTACTCACACGGAACGAACCGGCCCGACCGTCACCCGCGGAGCGCGGGCGGTGTGCTGGGTCGCCGGTTCGGTCCGTCGGGCTACGAGTGGGCGTCGTCGGAGGTGTAGTGGCCGTCCTCGGCGGACTCGACGACCTTGGCACGCTTCATCAGGTGGGTGCGTTCGTAGTGGTGGTCGTTGCCCCTGGATCACCAGGTCGACGCCGTACTTGGCGAACAGCCGGAACCACGCCTTCCGCACGCCCGGGTCGCTGCCGTGCAGGCCGGAGGAGAACGCCGCCTGGTGCATCAGCACGATGATGAAGTCGACGTCGGGGTCCTTGGCGGCGCAGGGTGCGCTTGACCCAGCGCTCCTGCCGGCCCTCGGAGTGGCTGCTGACAAGGAACGGGCCCGCTCCGGCCGCGATGCCGACGGCGGCCGTGCGCTGCACGAACTGACGACGGGAGACGTACGGGCGGTGCGGACCGTGACCCACGGCTGCTCACTCTCGGGCTTGGTGCGGGGATGATCTCCTGGACGACGCGCCGTCGGACGCGTCCGGCCACCCCAACGGCGCAGTCAGTCCTCGGGTGACGACTCGGAGGGTGACGATCGGGTGAACGCTCGACGACCGGCCCGGAGCCGCTGCCGTGCGGCGTGCGCCCCCAGCACCGCGCGCGGCAGCACCCCCACCCCGGTGCGCACCAGCACCAGGTCACGCTGCTCGTCGGCCTGCCTCAGCTTGTAGGCGGCGTCCCCGCGCAGCAGGTCGGCCTCGGTGGCACCGTCGGCGATCCCCTGCTCGATCATGTCGACCATCATCAGCGTGCCCGCATGGGCGTGCTCCCGTTCCAGCGACCTCGCCACCTGGTACGTCGACAGCCGCCCGGCACACCACCACGCGAGGGACACCGCGACCGGCTGCTCGCCGGGCCGGCCCAGCACGTGAACGCGGGCCTCGCCGGCCTGCACGCCGGCGTGCACCGCTCGGCTCAGCACCGGCATCTCGCCGAGCAACGGGGCCCGGTCCGGCCTGGGCAAGTGCAGGGCCACGAAGCCGGCCAGGGCACGGTCGACGTCGGCCGGCTCCCCGAGATCGGCGCGGGTCAGCGCCATGCCGTCGCGCTCGAAGTCGCGGCGGGCCCGGCGCACCGCGCGGCGCAGGTTGGAGGAGCGGGTGGAGACGTAGTCGCCGCCGAGGTCGACGGTGCGGAGGTAGGGGGCGGCCTCCCGGGGCACCGGCGCGCTGCCGATGGCTGCGGCGAGTCGGCTGTCCTCCACGAGGCCGTCGAGGTCCACGAGCGTGCGCCGGCGTGCGCGCCACCAGCCCGACAGCAGGTCCACGACCCGGTCCTCGTGACCCGGAGCGGCCACCAGGTCCAGGTGGTCGGGCGCCAGCGGCCCCTGGCCCAGCGCCTGGATCCGCTGCGCCCCGAGGACACGGTCCACCTGCAGGGCCTGCCCGCCGAGGAGCTGCTCGCCGTGCACCACCAGGACGAAGAGGGCGGTGCCGTCGTGGACGGCGCGCTGGGCCTCGAGCCACCAGCTGCGCAGGAACGGCGTCGGGAGCGGCGCAGCGAGCACGAGGGCGTCCCAGGCCGCCCGCCACGGCCCCAGGTCGCTGACCTCGAGCAGCCGGGGGGCCGGGCCTGCTGCGACGGACTTCACCATGGGGACGGGTTTACCAGGTCCACCCCCGGGCATGAGTCGACCGGACCGACAAGGGGGGTACATGAACGACGACACGGGCACGATGTCCGACCAGGACGTCACCACCGACACCGCTGGCACCACCGACGCACCGAGCGAGGCGGCCCAGGAGGCCGCCCGCATCCGTCAGGAGGCCGCAGCGCGGCGCGAGGCGGGAACCCTCCTGGCGGAGGCCACCCGACTGAGCCAGGAGGCGGCCGAGGAGGCCGACCGGGTGCTGGTCAGCGCCCAGGACACCGCCGAGCGCCTGGTCGCGGAGGCCCGCGAGCGCGCCGAGGCACTGGTCACCCAGGCACGCCAGGAGAGCCAGGAGCTGCGCGACGAGGCGGCCCTCGAGGTCGCCGGCGCCCGTGAGGACCTCGAGCAGCAGCGCACGCGTGCCCGTGAGGAGGTCACCGCCGAGCTGCGCGAGGAGGTGGCGGCCCTGCGGGCCCGCACCGAGAGCCTGGTCGAGGAGCTCCGCAGCACGCTCGGTGAGCTGGGCGGTCTCCTCGGCGGGGCGAAGTCGACGGTCGAGCACGTCCTGCGCACGGCCTCGGACCTCGACGAGGTGGGCCGTCGCATCGCGGCGCACGACCAGCGGACCGCGGCCGCCCAGCCGGCCGCGGCCAGCGCCCCGGTCGAGGCGACGAGCGCCCCGGACCGTTCGGAGAACCGGGACGACCGGGGCGAGGCCGCTGCCGTCACCCCTGCGCAGACGCCCCGGGCGATGGAGGCCGTCCAGCTCGTGGAGGACCAGTCCACTCCCGAGCCCACACCTGAGCCCACCCCCGCGGTCGTGGCGGACGAGAGCTCCGCGGAGCAGGTCAGCACGGCCGGGTCCGTCGACGCCGATGACTTCTCCCCCCGCTTCGACATCGACCTGGGCGACTCGACCCCGGACCTCACCCGCGACCTGGGGGGCGACCCGGGCGGCGAGATCTTCGAGCCACAGGAGACCCCACGCACCACCGTCGAGCAAGAGCAGCGACCCCTCGGGTGGCTCTTCCGCGGGGTCTGACGACCGCTCGGGCACGACACAGGACGACACAGGACGACGCCGTCGGGTCCGACCCGACGGCGTCCTCCTGTGTCGTTGTCCCGTGTCGTCAGGCGCGGGCGACCTCTGACCCGCAGACCTCCGGGCCCTGCGTGAGCGACGTCTGGGCCGTGCGTGAGCGACGTCTGGGCCGTGCGTGAGTGACGTCTCGGCGGTCAGGAGCAGCGGGGGGCCACGGCGTCGCTGATCGGGCGGATGCTGACGCTGTCGACGCCGGTGCCCAGAGGGACGGGCTGGAAGAGCTCCATGCGGATCCGACGGGTCGAGTCGGCCTCGAAGCAGGACCACCGCCCGGTCACCACGGCGATCAGCTTGCCGCTGCGACCGCGGAGGATCGCCTGCACCAGCGCGCGCGGGATGTCCTCCTCGCCCACCTCGACGGTGGCGCGCACCACGGTCTGGTCCTGCTGGATCACGAAGTCGGTGGCCCGCGCGTTGACCTCGGCGCCGTCGCTGACCTCGGCTCCGTCGCCGGCGTCCGCGGACGGGCTGCCGGACGGCTTCTGCGCCCAGGCGAGGCGTGAGTAGGTGAGCTCGACGTCGTCGATGCGGTCCGACCCCTCGCCGACGGCGAAGTAGAGACCGAACTCCTCACCGGGCGCCAGGGACTGCACCGTGCAGCAGGAGCTGTCGCCGCCCATCGAGGACGTGCCGTAGGTGCCCAGCACCTCGCCGTTCTCGTCCCGCGCGGTCATGGTGACCTCGGCGGTGCGCAGGTCACGGTCGGTGTCGTTGCGCACGATGACCGAGACCAGGCCGTCGGTGACCGACCACTCGGCGGTCTCCAGGACGGCGGGGAGCGCGGCGTACGACGCGTCGACGGACGGCTCGACGACCTCGGCGCCCTCGAGCTGGGCGCGCAGGTCGCTGCACCCGCTCGAGCCGATCGCGACCGCGACCGCGGCGCACGCCAGACCGAGTCGTCGCACTGTCTGCCCCTGTTCCCGGCCGGTCAGCCGTGGTCGGTCCTCGCCGGCCGCGATGTCGGCCGAGTCACGCTGCACGTTGTTCCCGAGAGGTGTGAGCCTAAACCGATCGCGGTATAAGCCCCTGCGTCGACGGCGGCAGCAGTCGGCCAGCAGACGACATGAGCAGCAGACGACATGGGGGTGCCGTGGCACGGCTCGAGGTCCACGGTGCGCCCGACGAGCGGGCACCGGACGAGCAGGCACCTGACGAGCAGGACGCACAGCCGGGCGATGAGGGCCGGACCGGCTCCGACGAGGGTCGTGCAGCACGCGGGGCCCTGTGGTTCGCCACCAACGGCATCGTCGTCAAGGGCGCCCAGACCCTCGTGCTGCTCACGTTGGCGGCGACGCTGGCCCCCTCCGCCCTCGGCCTCGTGGCGCTCGGCACCCTGGTCGTCAACGTGTCGGCGATCCTCGGCAACCTCGGCACGTCCGGGGCACTGGTCTACTGGCGCGGTGACGTGCGGGCCGCGGCCCGCACGGCGGTCACCATCGGCCTCGTGAGCGCCTCGGCCATGACGCTCCTCCTCTGGTTCACCGCACCGGCCCTCGCCACCGCACTGCGTGCCGAGGACGGCGGCGCCGCCGTGATCCGCGGGCTGGTCGTCACCCTGCCCGCCCTGGCCGTCGCGGCGGTGACCCAGGAGCTCCTGCGTCGCGAGCTGCGCTTCCTGCGCCGCATCGTGCCGGAGGCGACCGGCGCGGTGGTCGGTGCGGTGGTCGCGATCGTGCTCGCCACCCAGGGGCTGGGCGTGATGTCGCTGGTCGCCGGCCAGGTGGTGCAGGGCGTCCTGACGCTGCTGCTGGCCTGGGCGGTGCACCCGCCGGTCCTGCCGGGCTGGGACCCCGCCAGCGCCCGCGGGCTGCTGTCCTACGGCGCCCCCTTCGCCGGGGCCAACCTCCTCGAGGTGCTCCAGCTCAACGTCGACTACCTCCTGGTCGCCCGCGTCCTCGGCGCGGTCGCGCTCGGTCAGTACTCCCTGGGCTTCCGCATCGCCTACATGCCCTACGTCCTGCTCGTGCTCGTCGTGACCGGCGCAGCCTTCCCCTACCTCTGCCGGCGACGCGGCGAGAGCGTCGGGCACGCCGCGGAGGTGGTCCTCACCGTCCTCACCGCGCTGCTGGCGCCGCTGTGCGTGCTGAGCGCGCTGGCACCCGAGCAGCTGATGCTGCTCGGCACCAAGTGGGCCGACGCCGTCTCCGTGCTCGCCGCGATGGCGCTGTTCTCCTGGGTGCTCGGCCTGACCCAGGCCATTCAGGTGGCGCTCAACGCCTCCGGCCTGCCCGGGGTCGCGATGCGGCTGCGACTGATGCACCTCGCGGGCCTGTCGGTCGCGCTGCTGGTGGTGGTCCGCTCCGGTGTCGTCGCCGTGGCCTGGACCCAGACGGTCGTCACGACCGCCACAGCGGTCGTCGCGGTGCTGGTGGCGACCCGGCTGGTCGCCGGCTTCGACCCCGTGCGCTGGCTGCGCTCGCTGTGGCCGGTGGCCCTGGCCAGCGGCGTGGCCGTGCTGGCCCTGCTGGTCGTCGACGGCGTCGGGGACGGTGTCGGCCTGGCGCAGGTCTCGGTGGTGCGCACGATCCTGCTCGGCCTCGCCGTGCTGTCGACGTACGCCGCCACGCTCTGGATCACCCGCTCGACCCAGGTGCGTGCCGCCTGGTCCGTCGTGAGGGACGCCTCGTGAGGCCGCAGGTGCGGGCGGTGGCCCGTGGGCTGCGTCCGGTCCGGCGCATCGTGCGTCGCCTCCGCCACGAGCAGCCCCTGACCCTCATCGGCTGGCACCGCATCGACGACCGCCACACCGACGGGCTCTCGACCACCGAGGCGGGCTTCGAGCGCCACCTCGACCTGCTCGAGGAGCGCGGTGCCCGGGTCCTGCCCCTGATGGAGGCGGTCGACCGCCTCGCGCTGGGCTCGCTGCCGTCGCGTGCTGTGGCGCTCACCTTCGACGACGGCTACGCGAGCGTCGTGGAGACCGCGTGGCCGATGCTGCGCAAGCGGGACATGCCCGCGACGCTGTTCGTCTGCTCGGAGTACCTCCCCGGCAGCGAGCGCTTCGACTGGGACACCCGCGAGTCGATCCACGAGCGCCACCGGCTCGCCACCGCCCAGCAGGTCGCCGACGCGCACGCCGAGGGCCTCGACATCGGCTCGCACACGCGCACCCACCCGTGGCTCCCCGCCCTCGACGACCGCGCTCTCAAGCGGGAGCTGGTGGAGTCGCGGGAGGTCATCGGCGACCTCCTGCGCGCACCGGTCCGCAGCCTGGCCTACCCGACCGGCGGCTGGGACCGGCGCGTCCGCGCCGCTGCTGCCCGCGCCGGATACACCGCGGCGGTCACCGTCAGCAAGGGCACCAACCGCCGCCGCACCCACCCCCTCTCGCTGCATCGGGCGTTCGTCCCGGAGGAGACCGACGACCTCGACCTGCTGCTCGACGGCGCCTACGGCTTCCTCCGGCCCGTCGACGCCGTACGCCGGCCCCGGGAGGTGTCGTGAGCCACCCCGTGATCCCGCACATCGTCCCGGTCCCCGTGCCGTGGACGTCCCGGGTCCTGCTGCCGGTCGCGCTCGTGCTCACCGGCATCGTCCTCGGGCTGGCCACCGGCCACGCCCCGCTGCTGGTGGGGGCGGGGCTGCTGGGGCTGGCCGCCACCGGCCTGATGCTGCTGCGGCTCGACGTCGCGGTGGTGGTCTTCGTGGTGGCCTCGCTGTTCGAGGGCTACCTCAGCCAGGTCGAGCCGATGGCGACCAAGCTGCTCTCGGCGGTCGTCGTGGGCAGCTGGGTGATGATGCGCTGCCGCCGCGAGAGCGTGGGCATGCACCGGCTCCCCGTGGTCCTGGTGGGGGTCGCCCTGTGGTGGGTGCTCCTGGTGTCCACGCTGGTCAACGCCCCGGTGGGTGCCGCAGGCATCCTGCTGCGGTGGGCCGGGTTCCTGGCGGTCATGGTGGTGCTCGTCGACGTGCTCCTGCGGCGGATCCTGCGACCGGAGGACCTCGCCCGCACCTACGTCCTGGCCGCCGCGGCGGCGGCCGCCGTGGGCCTGCTCGCGATGAGCACGGCCGAGGACCCGCGCGCTGCGGGGCCGATCGCCGACGCCAACGACTTCGCCTTCTACCTCCTCCCTGCGCTGCCGCTGGCCATGGCGCTGCGACGTCCGGGTCCGGGGCCGGGCCGCTGGGACCTCGCGGCCGCCGTCGTCACCGTCGGCATGGTCGCCACCGTCTCGCGCGGCGCGATGCTCGGGCTGGGCGTGATGCTCGTCGTGGCGCTGCTCTCCCGCCAGGTCCGGCTGCGTGACCTCGTCGGCCTCGGGGGCGTGCTGCTGGCCGCGGCGTCGGTCCTGGCGGTGTGGCAGCGCGAGCTGGTGAGGGACAGCCTGACCCAGAAGACCGCGATCGCGGGCCAGAACGTCTCCGAGCGCTTCTACCTCTGGGACGCCGCGGCGCGCATGGTGCTCGATCGTCCCCTCCTCGGGCACGGGCCGGGGTCCTTCGCCGCCGAGCACGCCTGGTTCGCCTCCCGGCTGCCCGTCGACACGCGCAACGACCTCGACGTCGCGCACAACACCTACCTCGAGGTCGCCGCCGAGGCCGGCTTCGTGGGGCTCGCGGTGTTCCTCGTGCTGCTCCTCGTCGGGCTGTCCGGGGCCTGGGCGGCCTGGCGGGCCGGGTCGCGCGTGGGTCGCATCGGGGCGGCGGTCGTGGCGGGTCTCGTCGGCACCTCCGTGGCGGCCTGCTTCGTCACCGAGCAGTTCTTCCTGCCGCTGTGGCTGCTGGTCGCGCTGGGCGGGGTCCTGCCCCGACTGGCCGACGACGGCCCTCGCCCCCGGACCGTGGGGGGCCCGTGAGGGTCGTCCAGGTGCTGACCCAGTCCGGTGGGGGGCCGGTCGACCACGCCGTCGAGGTCGCCGTCGGTCTCGCCGGCCGGGGGATCGACTCCCACGTCGTCGCGCCACCCGACGTACGCCGCCGGGCCGGTGGGTCCGCCGGCATCACCTGGCACGACCAGGAGGCGACCTCCAAGCGCGACCTCGCCGGTCTCGCCGGCCTCGCCCGGCTGCTGCGCTCCCTGGCACCCGACGTGCTCCACCTGCAGGACCGCCGAGCCGGCTGGGTCGGGCGCGGCCTGGCGCGCAGCCTGCCGAGGACCGCGGTCGTCTACACGCTGCACGGTGTCGCCGACGGGCTCAGCGACCACGTGGCCGGCAACCTGCTCGCGGACCGCCGACGGCGACGCGACCGGCTGTACTACCTGCACGGGGAGCGCTGGATCACGCGGTGGGGGAGGGCGCGGGTCGTCAGCCCGAGCCGTGCGGTCGCCGACTTCGCGGTCCGCCACGTCGGCCTGGACCCCTCCCGCGTCGACGTCGTGCCCAACGGGGTGGACGCCGACCGCTTCCGTCCGGGGCCCCCGGCACCGTCCCCGACCCCGTCCCGGGCTCCGAACGGGACAGGGGCGCGACCGCGCCTGGTCTGGCTCGGCGGACTGGTCCCGGTCAAGCGGGCCGACGTGCTGGTCGAGGCCGTCGCACTGATGCGCGAGGACGTCGAGGTGCTCGTGGCCGGGGACGGCGAGCTCGCCCCCGAGATCCGCGCCCTCGTGGCGGACCGGCTTCCGGAGCCCGTGCGCGAGCGGCGCACGGTGACCCTGCTCGGGCACGTCACCGATCCCGCCCCGCTGCTCCAGCAGGCCGACGGGTTCGTGCTGACCTCGGCCGCGGAGAGCTGCCCGATGGCGTTGCTGCAGGCGATGGCGACGGGGCTCCCCGCGGTCGCCACGGCGGTGGGGGGCGTCCCGGAGGTGTGGGGGCCCGTCGCCCCGGACCTCCTCTGCCCCCCGGGGGACCCACGGGCACTCGCCGCTGCGCTGGACACCCTGGTGGCCGACCCGACGCTGCGTGCCGACCTCGGTGCCCGGGCCCGCGAGCGGGTCCTGTCGACCTACACCACCGAGCACTGCCTGGAGGGGCTGCTGCGGACCTACGCGACGGCGCGCGCGGAGCGGACGCGATGAGGGTCCTGCAGGTCGTCGCCGAGCTGGGGACCGGCGGTGCCGAGGCGGTCGTCCTCGGCCTCGCGGAGGGGATGGCCGCCCGCGGCCACCGGACCTGGGTCGCCAGCGACCGCGGGTGGCGGGTGCCGCTGCTGGCGGAGGTCCCCGGCGTCGACCACGTCCGCGTGCCCCTCGCACCCAGCGGCCCGGTCGCCCTCGCGGCGAGCGCGGCCCGGCTGCTGGCCTGGGCGCCGGGACGACCCGTGGACCTCGTGCACGCCCACAACATCCGGGCCACCCTCGCCGCCTACCCCGTGGCCAGGGCCCGCCGGGCCCCCCTGGTCACGACCGTCCACGGCCTCGGGGCGCAGGACTACCCCCGGGCCGTGCGGGTGCTGCGCCGCTGCAGCGACCAGGTGGTCGCGGTGTCCGGAGCGGTGGCTGAGGACCTGGAGCGTGCCGGTCTCCCTAAGGCGCGGATCCGGGTCGTCGAGAACTCCGTGAGCGCCCCCGCCGTACGTCCCGACGACGCTGCGCACCTGCCGGACCTCCCGCACCTCCCGGCCTCCGGTCCGATCGTGCTGTGCGCGGCACGGATGACCGCGCAGAAGCGCCAGGACCTGCTGCTGCGCGGCTGGGCGGCGCGCGAGCACCGGACGGGTCACTTGCTGCTCGCCGGCGACGGGCCCGAGCGTCCGCGGCACGAGGCACTGGCCCGCGAGCTCGGCCTGGGCGCCGACGTCACCTTCCTCGGCGACCGGGACGACGTGGGGGCGCTGCTGCGCCGGGCCGACCTGCTGGCGCTGCCCTCGGACTGGGAGGGACTGCCGATCGGGGTGCTGGAGGCGCTCGCGGCCGACGTCCCCGTCCTGGCCTCGGCGGTCGGTGGTCTGCCCGACCTCGCCGACGTGCTGGCGCTCGTCCCCGCCGACGGCGACGACCGGGAGCTCGGCGAGCGGTGGGGGAGGGCGCTGGACCGTGAGCTGGCCGGGACCGCGAGGGAGGAGCAGCGTCAACGGACGGCGCGCGGTCGCGCGCTGGTGGACACGCGCTTCTCCCCCGACCGGATGGTCGAGGCGTACCTCGCCCTGGACGAGGCACTGGTCACGTCCACCTACCGGTGAGTTTACCTGCGTCGGAGCACGGGTATCCACCGTCCGTCAGAGGAAGGGACGGCGCTCGGGCCACCGTCCGTGGTCCTCGCGCCGGGGGGCGCCGACACGGTCCGTGTCACGGCCCTTGCGTGGGATCGCACGCCAATGCGCCACGGTGGCGCTGAGTCGAATGGGGCGACACGCACATGGAAGGTCGGCACGTCGGAGCGGTGCTGTGGCGCCAGTGGCCCATCGCGTTGCTGGTGACGGTGCTCACCGGGGCCGCGGTGGCCGTGGGGGTCATGATGGCGCCCAAGACCTACACCGCGACCGCGGAGATCTCCGCACTGTCCTCGGTCCAGGGCAGCAACGACGACCAGGACTCGCTGCGCAGCACGCTGGGCGAGCTGGCCAACTCCCGCGAGGTGGTGGCCGACGTGGAGGAGGAGCTCGACGGCGCCCGCAGCGGCGACGAGCTGCGCCGCTCCATCGCCGGCCGCTGGGTCGAGGGCACCGTGCTGGTCGAGATCAGCGTCGACGACCGCGACCCCGAGATGGCCGCCCGGATCGCCAACCTGACCTACGCCGCGCTCACCCGCAACGACCCCAGCCGCGGCGGCCTGCGCTACACCCTCAGCAACCCGGCCAACCCGCCGGTGACCTACAGCAGCCCCAACCTCCTCTTCGCCATCCTCGTCGGCACGATGGTCTCCCTCGTGCTCGGCGCCGCCGCCGCGCTCGCGCGTGACCGCCGCACCTTCCGCATCACCACGGCGGCCGACCTCGAGTCCGTGGTCACCGCCCCGGTCCTCGGCCACGTCCACCCGCCCCGCGAGCCCAGCCTGCTGGCGATGTACGCCGGGACGCCGGATGCCGACGTGTTCCGCCGCCTGCGCATCTCCATCGAGGCCGAGGCCAGCGACGAGCCGGCCAGCCTGGTGGTCGTGACGGGTGTCGGGGACGGCGACCTCAACGCGTGGCTGGCGGCGAACCTCGCCATCTCCACCGCGCAGGTCGGTCGCCGCACGCTGCTGGTCGACGCGCGGATGGGTGCCGGCGCGGCGCGCCAGACCGGCACCGAGCCCGGGACTCCGGGCCTGTACGAGGTCCTGCGCGGCACCCCGCTGGTCCGCGCGCTCAGCCCCGGACCCGTCCACGGTCTCGACGTCCTGCCGTCTGGGTCCTGGGGCGCGGAGTCCCACGCCCAGCTGCTGGAGACCAGCTTCGCCAGCATGGCCGAGGAGGCCCAGGAGCACTTCGACGTCGTGGTCGTGATCGCCAACCCGACCACGGTCAACGACGACGCCGTGACGATGGGGGCGCGCGGAGCGGTCGTGCTCGCCGTGCCCGAGGGCGCGCTCTCGCCCGAGCAGCTGCGCCGCACCTCCTACCGCATCGGGGCCGTGGGAGCGCGCCTGCTCGGCACCGTGCTCGTCGGTCGCGGCAAGGACTGGGGCAAGGCCCGCTCGCGCGGCCGCGCCCAGGACGCCGAGCCCGACTGGGCCGGCCTGGAGCCCGGAGGGGCGAGCTGAGCCCCCCGCCACGGCGCCCCCACGGACGACCACGGATCCTGCACGCCTCCGTCCCCACCTCCGAGGGCACCGCCGTCGCGCTGATGGGCTACGTCCGCGAGCAGGTGGCCCGCGGGTGGGGCGTCAGCGTGGTGTGCCCCTCCGACGGGTGGCTCGGGTTCGAGGCCCGGGCCGCCGGCGCGCACGTGCAGTGGTTCGACGCCACCCGTGAGCCCGGCCGCAGCACCCTGTCGGAGACCAGGCGCTTCGCCAGGATCGTCGACGACCTCGATCCCGACCTGGTGCACCTGCACAGCTCCAAGGCCGGACTCGTCGGCCGGCTCGCGGTCCGCGGTCGCCGACCCACCCTCTTCCAGCCGCACGGCTGGTCCTTCCTCGCCGGCTCCGGCCTCACCTCGAAGGCGGCGCTGCGCTGGGAACGCTTCGCCTCGCGCTGGACCGGCCAGCTGGTCTGCGTCGGTGAGGGCGAGGCCGACGTCGGCCGCCGCCACGGCGTGACCGCCCCCTTCGCCGTGGTCCCCAACGGGGTCGACCTGGAGAAGTTCACCGTCCGTGGGCCCGTCGACCGGGTCCTCACGCGTGTCGAGCTGGGCATCGACGAGGCGCCGACCGCCGTCTGCGTCGGACGCCTGAGCCCGCAGAAGGGTCAGCACCTGCTGCTGCGGGCCTGGCCCAAGGTCACCGCCCGAGTGCCGGGAGCCCAGCTGGTGCTGGTCGGGGACGGTCCCGACGAGGCCGAGCTCCGGGCCCGGGCGAGGTCGCTGGAGGGCGTGCGCTTCGTGGGCGTGCGCACCGACGTGCCCCGCTGGCTGGCCGCCGCCAACGTGGTGGTGCTGCCGTCGGCGTACGAAGGCGCGGCGCTGGCGCCGATGGAGGCGATGGCCAGCGGACGCAGCGTGGTCGCCACGCGCGTCGAGGGCATCCAGGAGTCGTTGCCGTTCGAGTGCGGCGAGCTGGTCGCCCCCGGCGACGTCGACGCGCTGGCCCGGGCCGTCGCGCTGCGGCTCTCCCGTCCGGCGCTGGCCGACCTGGAGGGGCGGCGTGGCCACGTCCACGTGCAGAAGCACCGGGACGCGGCCACGGCCGCCCGGACCGTCAGTCAGCTGTCGCTGAGCCTGCTGGCTGCGCAGCGGCGGTGAGCATGCTGATGACCTCGGGCCGCTTGCGCGCCGGGTCGTGGCGGAACGTGCCGAGCGTGCGCACCAGGATCTTGGCGTCGGTCCACAGCGACCAGTTCTCGATGTAGTAGTTGTCGGCGCGCACGCGGTCCTCGATGGAGGTGTCGCCGCGCAGCTTGTTGACCTGCGCCCAGCCGGTGAGCCCGGTGGCGACCCGGTGCCGGTCGCGGTACTCCTCGAGGGTCTCGGAGAACTGCTGCACGAAGAACGGCCGCTCGGGTCGCGGGCCCACCAGCGACATGTCGCCGCGCAGGATGTTCCACAGCTGCGGCAGCTCGTCGATGCCGGTGCGACGCAGGAACTTCCCGACGCGGCCCAGGCGGGGGTCGTGGTCGGCGTTCCACGTCACGTTGGCCTCGGCCGTGGTCGCGGGGATGGTCCGCAGCTTCAGCAGCTCGAAGGTGCGGCCACCGCGGCCGACGCGCTCCTGGCGGAACAGGACGCCCGAGCGGGTCTCGAGGTGCAGCAGCCCGGCGGCGACCGCGAGCAGCGGCGAGAGCACCACCAGGGCGGCGAGCGACAGCACGACGTCGAATGCCCGCTTGGCCAGCACCTGGCCGGGCTGGGCGCGGAAGCGGTGCAGGCGCACCAGGGTGGTGTCGCGCACGACCTCGAGGCTGCGCGCCCGATCGTGGCCGAGCAGCTGGAAGTAGCGCGGGACCACGAAGACCTGGCGCTGGTTGAGCTGGCACCACCGCACCAGGGACAGGGTCCGCTGGTCCTCGGCGGCGCCGAAGGCGAAGATCACGTCGTCGACCGACAGGTCGCGCAGCACGGCCGGCAGTCGGTGTGTGGGGCCCAGCAGGGGAGCGCTCAGCGTGCGCGGGTCGACGTCGTCGTCGACGAACCCGAGCGGCCGCAGCCCCAGGGTGGGGTCGGCGCGCAGGGCGGACACGAGCTCCCGGCCGACCTTGTCGGTGCCGACCACCACGACCCGGTGCGCCAGGACGCCGGTGCGACGCAGGTGGCGGACCATGGCGTAGGCGAGGCCGCGGGAGACGATCAGGGCCCCCAGCATGGCCAGCGCGGTGACGGCGGCGCCGATGATCGACTCGCCCACCGTCCTGGCCCCCGAGACGTCGAAGGCCATCAGCAGGACGCCGCCGGTGAGGGCGACGAAGCCCAGTGCCGGCAGGTCCTCGAGCACCGAGAGGACGAGGCGGGAGCGGTTGAGGTGCAACGCTCCGGCGACGATCAGGGCGCCGAGGACGGCCCCGGCGGTGGCCAGCGCTGGGAGGTGCCCGCCGACGAGCACGGCGAGCACGAGGGCGACCAGGTCGGTCGCGACGAGTGCGGGTGTGATGGTGATGGTCCGGCGCTGCGCGCGCGCTGTGGTCATGCGTGTGCCCCCATGGTGTTGCGTCCCCTGTCATCGGTGTCGGAGGATCGCCCCGACGGTGGCGATGCTTCCCTCGGGCGTGGGACCTCAATCGCCTGGGAGGGTGAAGTCCTCGTAGGCTCCGCCGGTGACCAGCGCCCTGCCCCCGGAGACCGCGCGATCGCTCGCAGCGGTGTCCCGGTCGCTGGTGGGTGAGTGGGGTCTCACGCCGGATCCCGTCGAGGACTGGGGCCGGTCCTCCCACGTCGTGCCCGTGCGGACCGCGGACGGTGTCCCCGCCGTGCTGAAGGTCGCGGCGGCGGACCCCGGGACCGAGCACGAGGCGCTCGCGCTGCAGCACTGGGGCGGTCGCGGCGCCGTCCGCCCGCTGCGGGCCGACCCTCGTCGCCGCGCCGTGCTGCTCGAGCGGCTCGAGAGGCGCGACCTGACGCAGGAGTGGGACGTGCACGCCTGCGAGGCCGTCGCCGACCTCTACCGGCTGCTGCACGTCCCCGCCCCGCCGCAGCTGCGGCCGCTGACCGAGCACGTCGGTCGTCACGCCGAACCGCTCGCTGCACTGCCCCGCGACGCGCCGCTGCCCCGTCGCATGGTGGAGCAGTGCCTGGCCCACCTGCGCGACCTCGGCGCCGACGCCGCCAGCACCGGGACGCTGGTGCACGGGGACCTCCACGACGAGAACGTCCTGGCCGACGTCACCGGCGAGTGGGTCGCGATCGCTCCGCGGGCGCTGAGCGGCGACCCGCACTGGGAGCCGGCGCCGTTGCTGTGGAACAGGCTGGAGGAGGCCGAGGGCGACGTGCGCCGGACGGTGCGGGTGCGGTTCGAGACCGTCGTCGACGCGGCCGGCCTGGACGAGGACCGGGCCCGGGCCTGGGCGGTGGTGCGGCTGGTGCTCAACGCTTTCTGGTCGGTGCGCTCGGACCGGCCGGACCCGGCGTACGTCACCCGGATGCTCACGGTGCTCAAGGCGGTGCAGTCGTGACGACGGACCGGACGCAGGCGACGTCCACGCGCAGCCTGCTCGCGGGCGGCTACCGAGGGGCCACCATCGGCTCCTTCGCGCTCGTCTTCCTCGCGGCCTTCGAGGCGCTGGCCGTCGCCACCGTGATGCCGACGGTCAGTCGCGAGCTCGACGGCCGGGCGTGGTTCGCGGCGGCCTTCTCGGCCGCGCTCGCGGCCAGCCTCGTCGGCATGGTCGTGGTCGGGCTCTGGGCGGACCGTCGCGGGGCGGTGCGACCCCTGCTGGCGGCGGTGGCGCTGTTCGGGCTCGGCCTGCTCGCCGCCGGGCTGGCCCCGACGATGCCGGTGCTCGTCGCGGGACGCGTGCTGCAGGGCCTGGGCGGCGGCGGCCTCACGGTCGCGCTCTACGTCCTCGTCGCGCAGGTGTACGACGACGTCGACCGCCCGCGGATCCTCGGTGCGTTCGCGGCCGCCTGGGTGCTCCCGGGCATCGTCGGGCCCTTCGCCGCCGGACTGGTCGCCGACACCGTCGGCTGGCGCTGGGTGTTCCTGGGGGTCCTCGTCCTCACCGGCCTCGCCCTGGCGCTGCTCGTGCCGTCGCTGGCCGAGGTCGAGCCACCGGCACCGAGCCCACCGGTCCCCGGCGGGCTGCGCCGGGTCGCCCTGGCCGCGGCCGTGTCCGCGGGCCTGCTGACGCTCAACGCCGTGGCCGGCCTGCCCCGCGTGGTGGCCTGGCCGCTGAGCGTGTTGGCGCTGGGGGTCGCCCTGGCGTCGCTGCGTCCCCTGCTGCCTGCGGGCACGCTGCGCGGTGCGCGCGGGCTGCCCGCCGTCGTCGCGCTGCGGGGCGCGGTCGGCGCGACGTTCTTCGCCACCGAGGCCTACCTGCCCTACCTCCTCCAGGAGCAGTACGACGCCGGGCTGGCGACCAGCGGCCTGGTCCTGACCGCGGCGACCCTGGGGTGGGCGGGCGCCTCCCAGGTCCAGGCGCGCCTCGGCGCGCGGCTCAGCGACGAGGGCGCGCTGCGCACGGGTGCGCTGGGGCTGGCCGCCGGGGTGGTGCTGATCCTCGTCGTGGCCGCCCTCGACCTCCCGGGGGCGCTCGTGGTGGTCGGATGGCTGGTGGCCGCGGCCGGGATGGGGTTGATGTACCCCCGCATCACCCGCGCGGTGCTGGCCCGCAGCGACGAGCGGGAGCGGGGGACGTCCTCGGCGGCGGTGACCCTGGCCGACGCGGTCGGCGCGGCGGCCGCGGTCGCGCTGGCGGGGCTCCTCTTCACGACCGTCGGCACAGCCGTGGACCGGGAGGCGTTCGTGGCCGTCCTGCTCCTCACCTCGGTGCTCGGCGCCGGTGCCGTGGCGGTGTCGCGCCGGGTCTGAGGGTCAGCGCGCTGCCCTGTCGGAGGAGAGGGGTGACGTGGGGGAGGATGTGCCGGTGGCACACCTCCTCTCCGTCAACGTCGGTCGGCCCCGCGAGGCCGACTGGGCCGGCATCGGACGCACCTCGATCGACAAGACCGCGCTGACCGGGGCGGTGCACGTGGGTCGTCTGGGCCTGGACGGCGACGAGGTCTCCGACACCCGCCACCACGGTGGGCCGGACCAGGCGGTCTACGCCTTCGCCCGCGAGGACCTCGACCACTGGGAGGGCGAGCTCGGCCAGCCGATCCCCGACGGGCAGTTCGGGGAGAACCTCACCACGGTCGGCATCGACGTCAACGAGGCGGAGATCGGCGAGCGCTGGCAGGTCGGCGAGGTCCTGCTCGAGGTGCGCTCGGTCCGCACCCCCTGCAACGACTTCAAGGTGTGGATGGGCCGCACCGGCTACGACAGCACCGCCTGGGTACGCCGCTTCGCGCAGGTCGCCCGCCCGGGGCCGTACCTCCGGGTGCTCGGGGAGGGCGTGCTGCGCGCCGGCGACGACCTGACCGTCGTGCACCGGCCCGGTCACGGGGTCACGGTCAGCACCATGTTCCGTGCGCTGAACACCGACCACTCGCTGCTGCCGCGGCTGCTGGACGTCCCGGACCTGCTGCCGAAGGCCCGGGAGAAGGCCGAGACCTACCTCGCCGCTCGCTGACCGGTCCGGCGATCGGCGCATCTTGGTGCACGGGTTGCTACGCGCGAGTAGGCAAAGTGACATAGGTTACGAACCACACCCGGCGCCGGAGGGGGCGCCGGGAGTCCCGCCGCACTCTCGTACAGGAGCGACATGCCCGCCAACAGAGACGCCAGCTTCGTCGACGACCTCGCCCAGAACCTCGCCGTACTCTTCCTCGACCGCGTCGAGACCTCACCGCAGGCCGAGGCCTTCCGCTTCCCCGTCGGCGAGGCCTGGGAGTCGGTCACATGGAAGCAGGCCGGCGACCGCGTCAGCCGTCTCGCCGCGGGCCTGCTCTCGCTGGGCCTGACCAGCGAGCAGCGCGTCGGCATCGCCTCCGGCACCCGCTACGAGTGGATCCTCGCCGACCTGGCCATCATGTGCGCCGCCGGTGCGACCACCACGGTCTACCCGACGACCAACGCCGAGGACACCGCCTACATCGTCGGTGACTCCGAGTGCCAGGTGGTCTTCGCCGAGGACGACGAGCAGGTCGCCAAGCTGACCGAGCAGAAGTCCCAGATCCCCACCGTGAAGAAGGTCGTCGTCTTCGACGGCGCGACCGACGGTGACTGGTTGATCAGCCTCGACGACCTCGAGAAGCTGGGCGAGGCCTACCTCGCCGAGCACCCGGGCGTGATCGAGGAGACCGCGAAGTCGATCGCTCCCGACGCGCTGGCCACCTTGATCTACACCTCCGGCACCACCGGCAAGCCCAAGGGCGTGCGGCTGCTGCACCGGGGCTGGGTCTACGAGGGTGCCGCGATCAAGTCGCAGAACATCCTGCACGAGGACGACCTGCAGTTCCTGTGGCTGCCCATGGCCCACTCCTTCGGCAAGGTGCTCCTCTCCACGCAGCTGGCGTGCGGCTTCGCGACCGCCATCGACGGCCGCGTCGAGAAGATCGTGGACAACCTGGGCGTCGTGAAGCCGACCTTCATGGGTGCCGCGCCGCGCATCTTCGAGAAGGCCCACGCGCGCATCGTGACCATGACCGCCTCCGAGGGTGGTGCCAAGGAGAAGATCTTCAAGCAGGCCTTCAAGGTCGGCATCGAGGTCGACAAGCGCAAGCGCGAGGGCAAGAGCATCCCGCTGCCGCTCAAGCTGCAGCACGGCCTGTTCGACAAGCTGGTCTTCAGCAAGGTCCGCGAGCGCTTCGGTGGCCGCGTGAAGTTCTTCATCTCCGGCTCCGCGGCCCTCAACGCCGAGATCGCGGAGTGGTTCCACGCCGCGGGCATCCTCATCCTCGAGGGCTACGGCATGACCGAGAACTGCGCCGGCGCGACGGTGAACCACCCCGACGAGTACAAGATGGGCACGGTCGGCCAGGCCTTCCCGGGCTCCGAGGTGCGCATCGGCGAGGGCGGCGAGGTCCAGCTGCGCGGCCCGCACGTCATGGCCGGCTACCACAACCTGCCCGACAAGACCGCCGAGACGCTCACCGAGGACGGCTGGCTGCGCACCGGCGACAAGGGCGAGATCGACGCCGACGGCTTCCTCACGATCACCGGCCGCATCAAGGAGCTCTTCAAGACCTCCGGCGGCAAGTACGTCGCGCCGCCGGCGATCGAGTCGAAGTTCAAGGCGCTGTGCCCCTACGCCAGCCAGTTCATGGTCTTCGGCGCCGAGCGCAACTTCGTCGTCGCGCTGATCACCCTGGACCCCGACGCCATGGCGGGCTGGGCCGAGGAGAACGGCATGGCGGGCAAGTCCTACACCGAGGTCGTGCAGTCGCAGGCGGTCAAGGACATGGTGGCCGGCTACGTCGAGCAGCTCAACGCCAAGCTCAACCGCTGGGAGACCATCAAGAAGTGGGAGATCCTCGACCACGACCTGAGCATCGAGTCCGGCGAGCTGACCCCCTCGATGAAGGTCAAGCGCGCGGTCGTCGAGGGCAACAACAAGGACCTGATCGACAGCTTCTACAGCTGATCGGGTCCCGCTGAGGGTCTGACAGGGACGCCCCGGTCCGTGCACAGCAGGTGCACAGGTCCGGGGCGTTCACTGTTCCCATGAGCCGATCCAGCGACCACGCCGCACACCCCGCACACGACGACCACCACAGGCACCACGGGCACCACGAGGGGGAGCTCGAGGACCACGACCTTGGTCTGTCCCACGACCTGCCGCGCATCGCCGAGCGTCAGGGCCTGCTGGGCCGACGCCGCCTGCTGGCGGCCTTCGGTGGGCTCGGAGCCTCGGCGGCTCTCGTCGCCTGTGGCACCGACTCCTCCTCGACGACCACGATCGAGACCGGCGGCGACACGGCCGCAGCGCCGCCGGCGGGCGGTGCTCCGGGCGGCCAGGGCGGCCCGGGCGGTGCGGGTGGTGCGGCGCCCGACACCGGGTCCTCGGTGGAGGTCGCCGAGGGGGAGATCCCCGAGGAGACGGCAGGCCCCTATCCCGGGGACGGCTCCAACGGGGTCAACGTGCTGGCCGAGAGCGGGGTCGTGCGCTCGGACATCACCTCGAGCTTCGGTGACGCCTCCGGCGTGGCCGACGGGGTGCCGGTCACAGTCCGGATGCGGGTCTACGACCTCTCGGGCGACGAGGCGACGCCGCTGGAGGGTGCGGCGATCTACCTGTGGCACTGCGACGCGGCCGGTGACTACTCCATGTACAGCGAGGCCGTCGCTGACGAGAACTACCTGCGCGGGGTCCAGGTCGCCGACGCCGACGGACGCGTGGAGTTCACCAGCATCTTCCCGGGTTGCTACTCGGGTCGCTGGCCGCACATGCACTTCGAGGTCTACGAGTCCGAGGCTGCCGCCACCAGCTACACCAACAAGCTGCGCACCTCCCAGCTCGCGTTGCCGCAGGACGTGAGCGAGGACGTCTACGCCGACGCCCGATACTCCGGCAGCGCGGCGAACCTCGCCGCGATCTCCCTGGACTCCGACAACGTCTTCTCCGACGGCTACTCCCTGCAGATGGCGTCGGTCACCGGCTCGGTCGACGACGGCTACACGGTCACCCTCAACGTGCCCGTCTGAGCCCCAGCGTGGAGGATGGGTCGGTGCCATCCTCCCTGCCCGACGGCGAGACCGCCCCCGAGGACGGCTCGCTGCCGCCGGAGGCGCTGCAGGGCGTGGGGACGCGACCCTTCGGCCTCTACGTGCACGTGCCGTTCTGCGCGGTGCGCTGCGGCTACTGCGACTTCAACACCTACACCGCCGAGGAGCTCGGCCCGGCCACGATCCCCGGCGCCTCGCGGGCGACGTACGGCGACGCCGCCGTCGCCGAGGTCCGCCGGATCCGTGGGGTGCTGGGGGATCGCGACGTGCGCGTCGACACCGTCTTCCTCGGCGGCGGCACCCCGACGCTGCTGCCGCCCGAGGACCTCGCGAGCGTGCTGGCAGCCGCCCGCGACGAGCTCGGGCTCAGCCCGGACGTCGAGGTCACGACCGAGGCCAACCCGGACTCCGTGACCCCGGAGGGGCTGGCCCGGCTGCGGGAGGGCGGGTTCACCCGGATCTCCTTCGGCATGCAGTCGCAGGTCACCCACGTGCTCTCGGTGCTCGACCGCACCCACGACCCGCTGCGGGTGCCACAGGCCGTGGAGTGGGCCAGGGCCGCCGGGTTCGAGCAGGTCAGCCTCGACCTCATCTACGGCACGCCCGGCGAGTCGTTGTCGGACTGGGAGACCTCGGTCGAGGCGGCGCTGGCCTGCGGGCCCGACCACGTCTCGGCGTACTCCCTCATCGTCGAGGACGGCACCGCGCTGGCCCGCCGCGTCCGCCGCGGCGAGCTGCCGATGCCCGACGAGGACGACCTCGCCGACAAGTACGAGCTTGCCGACGAGCGGTTCCGGGCCGCCGGGCTGGAGTGGTACGAGGTCTCCAACTGGGCCGCGGGCGAGGCCAGCCGCTGCCGGCACAACCTGCTCTACTGGACCGGCGCGGACTGGTGGGGCGTCGGCCCGGGGGCGCACAGCCACGTGGGCGGGGTGCGCTGGTGGAACGTCAAGCACCCCGCGGCGTACGCCGAGCGGCTGGCCGCGGGCCGCAGCCCGGCGCTCGCCCGGGAGGTGCTGTCGGCCGAGGACCGGCGCGTCGAGCGCGTCCTGCTCGAGCTGCGACTGCGCGACGGCCTGCCGGTCGACGTGCTCGGCGCCGACGGCCTGGCCGCGCTGCCGGGGCTGGTCGACCGGGGGCTGCTCCAGCAGGTGGGGGAGCGACTGGTCCTGACCGATGCGGCGCGGCTGCTCGCCGACGCGGTCGTCCGCGAGTTGCTGTCCTGAGCCGGGTCAGCTGACCAGGCGCAGGGTGAGCGGGTAGCGGTACTCCTCGCCGTTGGTCGAGCGGATCGTGCCGATGAGGGTGAAGACCACCCACGCCAGGCCCACCACGACGAGCAGCAGCAGGCCGACCAGGACCAGCACCAGCACGCCGGAGACCACGGCGTAGATCAGCATCGAGATCTGGAAGTTGAGCGACTCCACGGCCTGGCGCCGGACGTAGGCCGACTCGTTGCCCTTGAGCAGCAGCACCAGCAGGGGGCCGAGGAACGCCAGGGCCACGAAGGCGGCCACGAAGGCCGACCAGTGCGCGGCCGATCCCCAGGTGCGCTCCTCCGACGGGGACATCGGCGGCTTGCCCCACCCACCGGGCCCGGGCGGTCCCGGCATCGGTCCGGGGCCCTGCGGCGGCACCTGGCTCATCGGTCCCCCTGGTCTGCGGTGACGAAGTCGATCAGCTCCTCGACCCTACCCAGCAGGGCGGGCTCGAGGTCGGCGAAGGAACCCACCCGGCCCAGCACCTGCTTCCAGGCCCGGGCGATGTCGGCCTGGTCGCGGTGCGGCCAGCCGAGGTGCTGGCACACGCCCTTCTTCCACTCGATGCTGCGCGGGATCGACGGCCAGGCCTCCAGGCCCAGCCGGTCGGGCTTGACCGCCTGCCAGACGTCCACGAAGGGGTGTCCCACGATCAGGACGTGCTTCCCGACGGGGGAGCGGGCGATGCCTTGGGCGATCCGGCTCTCCTTCGACCCCGCGACCAGGTGGTCGACGAGGACGCCGACGCGCCGGCCCGGTCCGGGGCGGAAGTCGCGCAGGTGGTCGGCCAGGTCGTCGACTCCGCCGAGGTACTCCACGGCCACGCCCTCCACCCGGAGGTCGTCCCCCCAGACCTTCTCCACCAGCTCGGCGTCGTGGCGACCCTCGACGAAGATCCGGCTGGCCCGCGCCACGCGGGCCCTCGTCTCCACCGCCACGGACCCCGAGGCCGTCCGTGTCGGCTTCGCGGGGCCCTTCTGCGTGACGGGGGCGGTGAGGATCACCGGCTTGCCGTCGAGCAGGAAGCCCGGGCCGAGGGGGAACGTCCGGCGACGGCCGCGCCGGTCCTCGAGGGTGAGGACGTCCAGGTCCCGGTCGACGGCGACGATCTCGCCGCAGAAGTCAGCGGTGACCTCCTCGACGACCTCGCCGAGGGTGGCCGGGGCCTCCGTGGCCCGCCCGCGCCTGGGGGCGCGCCAGTCGGTCGAGAGGACGTCGGTTCCGTAGCGGTCGTTCACCGGTCCAGGCTAGGAACGCGGTCCCGCCGCCCGTGGCAGGCGCGCCGCCGGGCGGACCGACCTGGACCCGATCAGCTGGACCCGCTCAGTCCGTCTCCTCCGCGGGACCGCTCCGCTTCTCGCGGTCGTCCCCTGCGTGTGCGGGGGCCTCCGGGTCCAAGGGCTCCTCGGCCGGCTTGCCTGCCTCGAGCAACCCCTCGCCCTCGCCGTCCGGGAGGCCCTCGGCCAGCGGGTTGTCCTCGCCGGCCACCAGGTCCGGCGGCAGCTGCTCGTCGGGGATGCCGGCGGTGTTCTCGTTCTCGTGCTCGTGCGCGGACATGTCCCGACGCTAGGTCGGCGCCCGGTGCCCGGCCTCACCCCCGCGAGGGGGTGTGGGGCTACAGCAGGGGCAGCCGCTTCTGGCTGGCCGGGAGGTGCTCGTAGCCGCGCGCGACCGCGTGCACCAGGGCGCCGCGATCGAGCGGCCAGTCGCCGACCTCCAGCGCCTGCTCGACCCGGACGCCACGACCGGCGAGGTCGCGGATGGTCTCCGCGACCACGCCGATGTCGGCCCGCTGGTCCATGACGAAGGCCCGGTCGACGGGCGCGCCGTGCCCGGGCACCACGACGGTGCGGTCGGTGCACAGCTGCAGGCACACGTCGAGCGCCAGCGGCCACTCCATCGGGAAGGAGTCGGGCCCGTACGCCGGCGGCCCGGACTCCTCGACCAGGTCCCCGGCCACGAGCACGTCGGCGTCGGCCACGCGGACCACGAGGTCGCCGGAGGTGTGCGCCCGGCCGGGGTGCACCAGCTCCAGGACCCGGTCGCCGAGGTCGACCACGGCGGCGGAGGAGAAGGTCCGGTCCGGCAGGACCACCGGGCTGGCGTCGACCTCGCCGGGCACCGGCTCCTCGCCATCGTACGCCGGGCGGTCGGCGGCCCACCGTCGCAGCTCGTCCACGCAGGACTCGTGGGCGTGGACGGGCAGCGCCTCCCCGAAGGCCTCGCGGAACGCCGCGGTGCCGAGCACGTGGTCGTGGTGGGCGTGCGTCGCGACGACGCCGATCACGTCCCCGGCGCCGAGCGACCGCGCGGACTCGACGAGCTCACGGCCGACGCGGGTGGAGACGTGCGTGTCGACGACGACCAGCCCCCGCTCCCCGCCGACGACGGTCGTGCTGACGTCGAACCAGGGGTGCCGGGCCACCCAGACGCGGTCGGCGACCTCGGTGAGGGTGGCGGGGGAGGTGCTCATGGGTGCCCAGCCTAGGAACACCCCGCCAGGAGCGTCCCGGGCGCCCTCAGCAGATGCCCGGGTCCAGGTGCTCGCGCAGCAGCCGTCCCAGGGAGGCGGCGTCGGTGGCCGGCGGGTCGAAGACGAGCCGCTGCGCGTGCGCGCCGTCGGTGTCGACCCACCGCAGCTCCACCCCGTCCACGCCCAGGCCCGCGAGCGACGCGGCCGCCAGGCGACCCGGAGGGCAGCCCGTGAGCCGGGCGACGACGCGGCGCAGCTCCTCGCCGTGGCACGCGGTGGCGTGCTCGGCGGCCCGCTGGAGGTAGCCCCGGTTGAGTGCGTGCTCGGTGCCCAGGAAGTCCTCCACCGGCACGGGCACGGTGCGGCCCTGGACCCGCAGCGTGACCGCGGCCGGCTCGAGCACCACCAGGCGATGCTCCTCGGGACAGCGGCCACAGCCCTCGGAGCCGCCGAGCACCAGTCGCCCGGAGACCTCGAGCACGTCCAGGGCGCCGTCCTCGTCGCTCGTCGACCCGCGCACGCCGCTGGTGACGCGCAGCCGGACCACGTCGCGCCGCGCCGCGTGCGTGAGCAGCGGCGAGGTCGGGGTGCACAGCAGGGTGGGCCGGCCCCCGTCGTCGGTCAGTGACACGACCTCCGCGTCGAGCAGCGGGGCGTCGTCGTGGCCGCGCAGGTCGGCACCGGACGGGCAGGCCAGCGCCGAGCGCGCCCGGGCGGCCATGGGCGAGGGGTCGCGCTGGGCGCGGGGGCGGAGCAGGGGCATGAGGACCTCCGGTCGAAGTGAGGCAAGCCTAACCTCACTCACGACGGGTGCCAAGGGTCGGCTCGCGGGGCTTGTAGAGTTGGCACTCACTGAGATCGAGTGCCAGGTTCGAGCCCGAGCTCGAACGACCAGGGGATCCGGAGGTGGGGCGTGCAGGAGGACCGTCGACTCGCCGTGCTCCGCGCGATCGTGGAGGACTACGTCTCGACCGAGGAGCCGGTCGGCTCCAAGGCGCTCGTGGAGCGGCACGGGCTGGGCGTGTCCCCGGCCACCGTGCGCAACGACATGGCGGTGCTGGAGGAGGAGGGCTACATCACCCAGCCCCACACCAGCGCCGGGCGGGTGCCCACCGACAAGGGCTACCGGATGTTCGTCGACCGCCTCACCACGGTCAAGCCGCTCTCCTCGGCCGAGAAGCGCGCCATCTCCAGCTTCCTCGACGGCGCGGTCGACCTCGACGACGTGGTCCAGCGCTCGGTGCGGCTGCTCTCGCAGCTGACCCGCCAGGTCGCCGTCGTGCAGTACCCCACGCTCTCCTCCTCGACCGTCCGGCACGTCGAGCTCGTGGCGCTCACCCCCGAGCGGCTGCTCGTGGTGCTGATCCTCAGCACCGGGCGCGTCGAGCAGCGCCTCGTGGAGCTCTCCTCCCCGCTGGCCGACGACGACCTCGCCACGTTGCGCAGCCGGCTGCTGCTGGTCGCCACCGGCCAGCGGATCGCCGACGCCGTGGCGGGGCTGCGCGCCCTGGTGCCCGCCGACGACGCCGCGGCCCAGCCCGGCGCGGAGGCCACCGGGGCCGTGGTCGAGGCGCTCTGCGAGGCGATGAGCGACCACCGCTCCGACCACCGGGTGGCGGTCGGGGGCGCGGCGAACCTCGCCCGCTACGGCGACAGCTTCGACTCCGCCGTACGCCCCCTGCTCGAGGCGCTGGAGGAGCACGTCGTGCTGCTCAAGCTCCTCGGGGAGGCCGGGTCCAGCGGCATGGTGACCGTCCGGATCGGCGCCGAGGGCCCCTACGAGGAGCTCGCCTCGACCAGCGTGGTGTCGACGGGCTACGGCCCCGAGGACCAGTCGCTGGCCACCCTGGGCATCGTGGGCCCGACCCGCATGGACTACCCCGGGACGATGGCTGCGGTACGCGCCGTCGCCCGCTACGTGACCCGGATCCTCGACGAGGCCTGAGCCGCCCGTCCCGCACCCGCAGACCAGCCGACGACCAGCCGCAGACCAGCTGACGACCAGCACAGAAGACGAGGAAGCGACCGCAGTGAGCCAGGACCTCTACGACATCCTCGGGGTCTCCCGTGACGCCGACGACGCCGAGCTGAAGAAGGCCTACCGGCGACTCGCGCGGCAGTACCACCCCGACGTCAACCCCGACCCCGCCGCGCAGGAGAAGTTCGGCGAGGTCTCCCGCGCCTACGAGGTGCTCAGCGACCCGCAGAAGCGCGCGGCCTACGACCGCGGCGGCGACCCGTTCGGGGGCGGGGCGGGTGGTTTCGGCCAGGGTGCCGGGTTTTCCTTCACCGACATCATGGACGCCTTCTTCGGAGGCGGTGGTCAGGGCACTGGCACGGGCCGTGGTCCGCGTCCGCGCGTACGCCGCGGGCAGGACGCGCTGATCCGGCTGGAGATCGACCTGGCCGAGGCCGCCTTCGGCGTCTCGCGCGAGATCAAGGTCGACACCGCGGTCACCTGCTCGGCGTGCGCCGGCGAGGGTGCTGCTCCCGGCTCGCACGCGGTGCCCTGCGAGACCTGTCGCGGCCAGGGTGAGGTCGCCCACGTGCAGCGCTCGTTCCTCGGCGAGATCCGCACGCTGCGTCCGTGCGCCGCGTGCCGCGGCTTCGGCAGCGTGATCCCCGACCCGTGCCGCGAGTGCTCCGGCGACGGCCGGGTCCGGTCACGCCGCAGCCTGACCGTGAAGATCCCCGCGGGCGTCGACACCGGCACCCGCGTCCAGCTCGCCGAGCAGGGCGAGGTCGGCCCCGGCGGCGGTCCGGCCGGCGACCTCTACGTCGAGATCCACGTGGCGGCGCACCCGGTCTTCAAGCGCCAGGGCGACGACCTGCACTGCACCGTGACGGTCCCGATGACGGCCGCGGCGCTCGGCACCACGATCGAGATGCCCACGCTGGAGGCCGACGTCGTCGAGGGGTCCGAGCAGGTCACCGACCTCGAGACCTCCTTCGAGCTCGACATCCGGCCCGGCACCCAGTCCGGCACCGAGCAGGTGCTGCGCGGACGCGGCGTGCCCGGTCTGCGCGGCGGTCGCGGCGACCTGGTCGTCACGATCGCGGTCGAGACCCCGACGCGCCTCGACGCCCGGCAGGAGGAGCTGCTGCACGAGCTGGCGGCGATCCGCGGCGAGGAGTCTCCGGAGGGCTCGGTCAAGCCGGGCGCCAAGTCGGTCTTCGGTCGCCTCCGCGACGCGTTCAACCACTGAGCCGATGTCGCTCCCGGTCCACCTCGTGCCCTCGCTGGAGGGCGTGACCGCGGGTGCCACGGTGGTCGTCGAGGGCGACGAGGCGCACCACGCCGTCGCCGTACGACGCCTGCGGGTGGGGGAGCGGCTCGTGCTGACCGACGGGCTGGGCCGGTCGGTGCTCGGCGAGGTCGCCGCCACCGGCAAGCGCACCCTCGACGTCAGCGTGCACGAGGCCACGCGCGACCCCGAGCCCGCACCGTCGGTCACGGTCGTGCAGGCGCTTCCCAAGGGTGACCGGGGCGAGCTCGCGGTCGAGGTGCTGACCGAGGTCGGCGTCGGCCGGGTCGTGCCGTGGGCCGCGTCCCGCTCCGTGGCGGTCTGGAAGGGGGAGCGGGCCGAGAAGGGCCTGGCCAAGTGGCGTTCCACCGCCCGCGAGGCCGCCAAGCAGGCCCGGCGCACCTGGCACCCGGTGGTCGACCCGATGGCCGGCACCCCCCGGGTGGCCGAGCTCGTCGCCGCCGCCGACCTCGCCGTCGTACTGCACGAGGACGCCACCACGACGCTGGCCGGGCTCGAGGTGCCGGCCACGGGGTCGCTGCTGCTCGTGGTCGGGCCCGAGGGTGGCATCGCTCCCGAGGAGCTCGACGCGTTCACGGCCGCCGGCGCCACCTCGGTCCGGCTGGGCTCCGAGGTGCTGCGCACCTCCACCGCGGGCGTGGCTGCCGTGGCGGCCCTGCTCTCGCGGACCTCCCGCTGGGGCTGATCTCGCGGGAGCGGTGAGTGCGCAACCGAATCCGGCTGTCGATCGGTTGCCTGCTCACCGCCTACGGCGGTCGGTCAGGGGAGCGGTGAGCCTTCAACCGAATCGGATCCCCGTTCGGTTCAACACTCACCGCCCGCGCCGGACGTGCCGGGGCGGTGGCTCAGGAACCGAACGGACTGCCCGGACGGTTGACTGCCCACCGCCCTCGAGGGCTCAGCCGACGGTGATCTCCTTGGTGTCGAACATCGGCGGGTTGCCCTCGCCACCCGAGGGGTCGTCGGTCATGGCGATGAAGGTGTAGGTGCCCGGGGCCAGGTCGGAGACGTCCACCTCGGTCTCCCACGGGTAGAGCGCGTCCATCCACCCCTCGGCGGTCGCGAAGCCGCGGGCGACGACGGCGTCGGAGCCGTCGCGCACCTCCCAGGGGACGGTGGCCTCGAAGGAGGACGCGACCCCGCTGGCGGTGAAGGTGCCGGAGACCGACGCGCCCTGCTCGGGGGCGGTGATGCTCACCAGGTTGAGCACGTCGAAGGGGTCGGCGTTGTCGACGCCGTCGGAGGTCTCGACGCCGAACAGCGTCGTGGCGCCGGACGGTGAGGTCACGCTGACGGGGTCGCGCGACTGCAGCGCGCCCTGGACGGTGTGCACCAGGGCCTGCAGGGCCAGCTCGGCCTCGGCGCCGGCCATGCCCGAGGGGCGGTCGACCCAGGTCTCGTCGGACAGGCTCACCGCGATCGTGCCGCCGGAGTGGTCGACGGCGTCGAAGCCGCCGCCGCCGGGGAAGAGCGAGCGGTAGTCCGGGTCCGCGGGCTCACCGGAGGCGGCCATCTCGGCCGCGCCGAGCGCCGGCTCGCCGCTGACCCGGCGGAACTCGCGGAACAACCGCGGTCCGACGCCGGTGTCGCCGACGTAGTAGACCGGCACCGCCCCTGCGGGCGCCGGCTCCTCGGACGGTACGTCGCTGGGCGCGGGCTCCGAGGGCGACGCCGCGGCCGTGGGCGACTCCGAGCGGTCCGCGGCGACCGGGTCGGTCGCGCTGTCGTCACCACCGCACGCGGAGGTGGTCAGCAGGACCCCGACCGCCAGGGCGGCCAAGGTGCGGACGGGTCGTGGAGTGGTGCGCATGGTGTCCATGATGCCCTTGGGACGTCCGATCCGCGTTCCAGGTTCCGTCGTGTGTCGCGCGTGCGATGATCGGCGGGGGGAAGGGAGACCCATGTCCGACTGCTTGTTCTGCAAGATCGTGGCCGACGAGGTGCCGGCCGAGGTCGTGCACGTCACCGAGCGCACTGTCGCGTTCCGTGACATCAACCCGCAGGCGCCGACCCACGTGCTGGTCGTGCCCAAGGCGCACTTCGCCAACGCCGGCGAGCTCGCGGTGGGTGACCCGGTGGCGATGGCCGAGCTCATCGATGCCGGTCACGCGGTCGCGACCGCCGAGGGCCACGAGGACGGCTACCGGCTGGTGTTCAACACCGGCGCGAAGGCCGGCCAGACCGTCTTCCACACCCACCTGCACGTGCTCGCCGGTCGCGACCTGACCTGGCCCCCCGGATAGGCGGCCGGATGAGCGGCTGGATGAGTGGTCGGACGACCCGGCGGCTCCTGGCGGTCCTGGTCGCCGCGGTGCTGGCCGTGGTCGGCACGGTGGCGGTCGCGCTGCTGCAGACGGGGGAGGACAGGCGTACCGGTGACGCCGCCGACGTCCTCGAGCCACCGGCCCCGCCCGAGGTGGCCGCCCAGCAGCTCTCGTCGGTCGAGCCCGGCAAGCAGGTCGCCCTGCGCCGCGGCGAGCAGCGGATGACGCTGGAGATGGACACCGACTACACCCCCAGTGCTCCCAGCGGGGCCGGCACCGACGACTACCGCTGCTTCCTCCTGGACCCCGGGCTCGAGGAGGACGTCTGGCTCACCGGCAGCCAGGTGCTGCCGGGCAACCCCGACGTCGTGCACCACGTCATCTTGTTCAAGGTCGACGCCGACCAGGTCGCGGCGGCCGAGGAGCTCGACGCCAAGACGGTCGACCCCGGGTGGACCTGCTTCGGCGGGAGCGGCCTGGAGGGCGACTTCTCCCGGCTCACCGACGCCAACTGGCTGGCCGCGTGGGCGCCGGGCGGCGACGAGCGGGCGACCCGCGACGGCTACGGCACCCGCCTGGAGGCCGGCAGCCGGGTCGTCATGCAGGTGCACTACAACCTGCTCAAGGGCGCGACCCCCGACCGGTCGGCCACCCAGCTGCGGTGGATGCCGGGCGACACCGACCTGCAGTCGCTGCACACCTACCTCATGCCGGCGCCGGTGGAGCTGCCCTGCCGCGAGGCCCGTTCGGAGGGCCCGCTCTGCGACCGCGAGGCCGCGATGGTCGACCTGCGCCAGCGCTTCGGCGGCGCCGCGCTCACCGCCGATGCCCTGCACCTGCTCTGCGGGGAGCTCGAGGAGCCCTCCGAGACCACCACGTGCACCCGGCGGGTGGGCCAGGAGATGACCGTCCTCGGGGTCGCCGGGCACATGCACCTGCTGGGTCGCGAGATCTCCGTCGTCGCCAACCAGGGCACGCCGCGCGAGCGGACCCTGCTCGACGTGGACCTGTGGGACTTCGACGACCAGGGCAGCCAGCCCGTGGAGCCGCTGACCCTCGAGCCCGGAGACACGCTGACCGTCACCTGCCGCCACGAGCAGTGGCTGCGCGACAAGCTCCCGGCCTTCGAGGGCCAGCAGGAGAAGTACGTCCTGTGGGGCGAGGGCTCCACCGACGAGATGTGCCTGGGCACGCTCTCGGTGGCCTACGCCGCGGGCGCGCCGACCAGCAGGTTCTGATCGGGCCTACAGGTAGAGCACCACCCGCACCACGGCGAAGACGACCGGCAGCCCGAAGACCACCAGCAGGAACCACGCCGTCCACCGGTGCAGCGGCTTGGCAGGGTCCAACCGTCCGCCGAAGTCGAGCAGGGCCCCTTCGGCCGTGTGGTGGGTCAGCCCCATCCGCCGAGCGTCCTGGGGGAGCGCCTGCCCGGCGAACCAGTACGGCGGCAGCGACTCGTCGTCGGGGTCGGGGTCCTCGTCGTCCCAGTCGAGGGGCGGGGAGTCGGGACCGGGCACGCTGCCACGGTACGCGGCGGCTGTGCGTCCACCCCGGGCCCGAGGAGCGAGCCCCGACGCGTTACCCGCTGGGAGCGCAGCGCCCCACGCCGTAGAGTGGAGGGGCTGCATGAGACCCGCAAGAGAGAGGGCCCGCCCGGGCATCCATGACTGACGCGCACCAGACCCGCCACACCGTGGTGGTCCCCACCAGCATCGACATGGTCAGCCTGCTCGGCCCCGGTGACGAGCACCTCGCGCGGCTCGAGGAGGCCCTCGAGGCCGACCTGCACGTCCGTGGCAACCGGATCACGATGATCGGTGAGCCCTCCGAGCTCGCGCTCGGCGAGCGGCTGCTCGACGAGCTCGTCACGATCCTGCGCACCGGCCAGTCGGTTACGTCCGAGACGGTCGACCGGGTGCTCGGCATGCTGCGCGCCGAGACCACCGAGCGCCCCGCGGACGTGCTGAGCCTCAACATCCTGTCCAACCGCGGCCGCTCGATCCGACCCAAGACGCTCAACCAGAAGCGCTACGTCGACTCCATCGACGAGCACACCATCACCTTCGGCATCGGTCCCGCGGGCACCGGCAAGACCTACCTCGCGATGGCCAAGGCCGTGCAGGCGCTGCAGTCCAAGCAGGCCAACCGGATCATCCTGACCCGCCCGGCCGTCGAGGCCGGCGAGCACCTCGGCTTCCTGCCCGGCACGCTGGGGGAGAAGATCGACCCCTACCTCCGGCCGCTCTACGACGCGCTGCACGACATGATCGACCCCGACTCGATCCCCAAGCTGATGGCCGCGGGCACCATCGAGGTCGCGCCGCTGGCCTACATGCGGGGCCGCACGCTCAACGACTCCTTCATCATCCTCGACGAGGCGCAGAACACCACGCCGGAGCAGATGAAGATGTTCCTCACCCGGCTCGGCTTCGGCTCCAAGATCGTCGTGACCGGTGACATCACCCAGACCGACCTGCCCGGCGGCGTCCGCTCGGGCCTGCGCGTCGTCGAGGACATCCTCGACGGGGTCGAGGACATCGGCTTCCACCGCCTGACCTCCGCCGACGTCGTGCGGCACAAGCTGGTCGGCCGCATCGTCGCCGCCTACGACGAGTTCGACGCACGGGCCCAGCAGGGCGAGGGACGCGACCAGCGGCCCGCCCAGCCTCGACCCCACAGGAAGCAGCGATCGTGAGCATCGAGGTCCTCGACGAGTCCGGTCGCGACGTCGACGTACGCCGGCTCTCCACCCTCGCCCGGTTCGTGATGGACCGGATGCGGGTGCACGCGCTGGCCGAGCTGTGCATCAAGGCCGTCGACGAGCAGACCATCGCCGAGCTCAACGAGCAGTGGATGGACAAGCAGGGCCCCACCGACGTGCTGGCCTTCCCCATGGACGAGCTGCGTCCCGGCCTGGTGGGCGAGGAGCCCGAGGAGGGCGTCCTGGGCGACCTGGTCCTGTGCCCCGTGGTCGCCGAGCGCCAGGGGGAGACCGCCGGCCACGGCACCGTCGCCGAGCTCGACCTGCTCACCGTGCACGGCATCCTGCACCTGCTGGGCTACGACCACGCCGAGCCCGAGGAGCACAAGGAGATGTTCGGTCTCCAGGACGAGCTGCTCGCAGCCTGGCGGTCGAGCCTCGGATGAGCGCGGGTGACCTCTGGCTGCTGGTGACGGTGGCCTCACTGGTCCTGCTCGCCGGGGCCTTCTCGGCCGCGGACGCGGCGCTCGGGTCGTTCTCCCAGGCACGCGCCGGGGAGCTGGCGGCCGAGGAGCGTGCCGGCTCGAAGCGGCTGCTGCACCTGCTGGAGGACGCGCCGCGCTACCTCAACACCGCGCTGCTGCTCCGCCTCGCGTGCGAGGTCACCGCGATCGTGCTGGCGACCCTGCTGGTGCGCGAGCGCTTCCAGGAGTCGTGGGCGGTGACCGTCATGGTCACCGTGGCGGTGATGCTCGTGCTGTCCTTCGTGGTCATCGGCGTCGCCCCGCGGACCCTGGGGCGCCAGCACTCGGAGTCCGTCGCCCTGTTCTCGGCCGGCCCGCTCACGTGGGTCACCCGGGTCCTCGGACCCGTGCCGCGGGTGCTGATCCTGCTCGGCAACGCGATCACGCCGGGCAAGGGCTTCACCGACGGCCCGTTCTCGACCGAGACCGAGCTGCGCGAGCTCGTGGACCTCGCCGAGGCCTCCTCCCTCATCGAGAGCGAGGAGCGCCGGATGATCCACTCGGTCTTCGACCTCTCCGACACCACCGCCCGCGAGGTGATGGTCCCGCGCGGCGACGTGGTCTTCGTCGAGCGCCACAAGAACCTCCGCCAGACGCTGTCGCTGTTCCTGCGCTCGGGCTTCAGCCGGGTGCCGGTCATCGAGGACAACCTCGACCACGTCGTCGGGGTCGCCTACCTCAAGGACCTCGTCCGTCGCGACTTCGACGAGCCCGACGCGGAGTTCACCGAGCGCATCGAGTCCCACATGCGTGAGCCGTACTGGGTGCCGGAGTCCAAGCCGGTCGACGACCTGCTGCGCGAGATGCAGGCCCGCCGCCAGCATGTCGCGATCGTCGTCGACGAGTACGGCGGCACCGCCGGCCTGATCACCATCGAGGACATCCTGGAGGAGATCGTCGGCGAGATCAGCGACGAGTACGACGCCGACGAGGTGCACGCGCACCTGGTCGCCGACGACCTCTACCGCGTCTCCTCGCGCTACCCCGTCGACGACCTCGACGAGCTGTTCGGCTTCGACGTCGAGGAGGAGGACGTCGACTCCGTCGGCGGCCTGATGGCCAAGCACCTCGGGCTGGTCCCGATCCCCGGCTCCATGGTCGAGGCGCACGGCCTGCGCTTCGTCGCCGAGTCCGCCGCCGGACGCCGCAACAAGATCGACACCGTGCTCATCACCCGGGTCGAGCACGACGAGGAGGAGGACGAGGATGAGTGAGCCCCAGGCCGTCCAGCCGAGCCCCGAGGACACGAAGCTGGTGACGCTGGCCCGTGCCACCCGTGCGCGCACCGGCGCCGCGGAGGGGGCCGCGGTCCGCGACTCCGACGGACGCACCTACGCCGCCGCCACCGTCGACCTGCCCTCACTGCGGGTCTCCGCGCTCGGCGTGTGCGTGGCGATGGCGGTGGCCTCCGGGTCCGGCGGCCTCGAGGCGGCCGTCGTCCTCACCGGTGCGGAGACGCTCGCCGAGGCCGACCTCGCGGCTGTGCGCGACTTCGCCGGCACCGGAGTGCCGGTTCACCGCGGCGACATCAAGGGCAACCTGGTGGAGACCCACACCGGCTGATCCGGGAGTACCGTCGGTGGGGTGAGGGAGGCACGCCGCTCCATCGACCCCTGGCAGCAGCACGCGGACGCGATCCGGGCGCTGCGGGCGTCGTACGCCGCCATCCCGGCGGGCTCCCCGGTGCGGCTGGCCAAGACCACCTCCAACCTCTTCCGGCCCCGCACCGCGGTGGGGGCCGGGCTCGACGTGTCCTGTCTCGCGGGCGTCCTCGAGGTCGACCCGGTGAGCCGGACCGCCCAGGTGCAGGGGATGTGCACCTACGAGGACCTCGTCGACGCGACGCTGGCCCACGGCCTGGTCCCCACGGTGGTGCCGCAGCTGCGCACCATCACCCTCGGTGGCGCGGTCACCGGTCTCGGGATCGAGTCCACGAGCTTCCGCCACGGCCTGCCGCACGAGGCGGTCCTGGAGATGGACGTCCTCACCGGGGCCGGGGACGTGGTGACGGTCCGCCCGGGGGACGACCTCTTCGACGCCTTCCCCAACTCCTACGGCTCGTTGGGCTACGCCACGCGGCTCGTGATCGAGCTGCTGCCGGCACCGGGGCACGTCGAGCTCGAGCACGTCCGCATCGACGACCGGGGCCTGCTGGCCAAGACGGTCGCCACGATCGTGGAGACCGGTGAGCACGACGGGGAGCAGGTCGACGGGCTCGACGGGGTGGTCTTCGCCCCCGACGAGGCCTACCTCACCGTGGCCCGCTGGCGCGAGGGACCGGCGACCCGGCCCAGCGACTACACGGGCACGGAGATCTTCTTCCGGTCGGTGCAGAGTCGCCCGCGCGACGAGCTGACCACCCTGGACTACCTGTGGCGCTGGGACACCGACTGGTTCTGGTGCTCCGGTGCCCTGGGCCTGCACCGCCCCTGGGTGCGTCGAGCCTGGCCGCGCCGCTGGCGGCGCAGCGACGTCTACCACCGGCTGGTCGGTCTCGACACCCGCTGGGGCCTGGTGGACCGGCTCGACCGTCGCGCCGGGCGTCCCCGGCGTGAGCGCGTCGTCCAGGACGTCGAGGTGCCGGTCGAGCGGCTCCCGGAGTTCCTCGACTGGTTCGACGACCACGTGGGCATGACCCCGGTGTGGATCTGTCCGCTGGTCGCGCGACGGGACTGGCCGACGTACCCCCTCGAGCCGGGGCGGCCCTACGTCAACATCGGCTTCTGGGGCACCGTCCACGTCGGTGACGACGCCCCGCTGGGTCCGGTGAACCGCGCGGTCGAGGAGCGCGTCCATGCCCTGGGAGGGCACAAGTCGCTGTACTCCGAGGCGTTCTACGACCGCGAGACCTTCGACCGGCTCTACGACGGCGCCCGGCTGGCCGCCGTGAAGGCCGTCCACGACCCCGACGGCCGCTTGACCTCCCTCTACGACAAGGTGGTGCGACGCCAGTGACCTCTCGGAACCTCTCCATCGGCGAGGCGGTCGCCTCGCTGCTGCGCGACGGCATGCCGGTGCGCCTCGAGGCCTACGACGGCTCGAGCGCGGGCCCGCCCGGCGCCGACATCACCCTCGAGCTGGTCACCGAGCGCGGCCTGGCCTACCTCCTCACCGCGCCGGGCGACCTCGGGATGGCCCGGGCCTACGTCAGCGGCGACCTGCGCGTCCACGGCGTGCACCCCGGGGATCCGTACGACGCCATGCGGCTGCTGCAGAACCACCTGCGCTTCCGGGCGCCCTCGCCGGCCGAGGCGCTCGGCCTGGTCCGCGGCCTGGTCGCGGGCGCCGGGCTGGGCGTGCTCAAGCCACCGCCCCCGCCGCCGCAGGAGCACCTGCCGCGCTGGCGCCGCACCGTCGAGGGGCTGCGCCACTCGCTGGCACGCGACGCCGAGGCGATCCAGCACCACTACGACGTCTCCAACGCCTTCTACGAGCTGGTGCTCGGCCCCTCGATGGCCTACACCTGTGCGGTCTACCCCGAGGCCGACGCGACGCTGGAGGAGGCGCAGCAGGAGAAGTTCGACCTGGTGTGCCGCAAGCTCGACCTGCAGCCCGGGCAGCGGTTGCTCGACGTCGGCTGCGGCTGGGGCGGGATGGTGCGCCACGCCGCGCAGCACTACGGCGTGCGGGCGCTCGGGGTGACCCTGAGCAGGGAGCAGGCGTCGTACGCCAAGGAGGCCATCGACCGCGACGGCCTCGGGGACCTCGCCGAGGTGCGGCACAGCGACTACCGCGACGTCCTCGAGGGCGACTTCGACGCGATCTCCTCGATCGGGCTGACCGAGCACATCGGGGTCAAGCAGTACCCGGCGTACTTCGGCTTCCTGCGCGAGCACCTGCGTCCGCAGGGCCGGCTGCTCAACCACTGCATCACCCGGCACGACAACCGGCCGACCGAGACCGGCGCCTTCATCGACCGCTACGTCTTCCCCGACGGGGAGCTCACCGGCTCCGGCACGATCATCACCGCCGCCCAGGACGCCGGGCTCGAGGTGATGCACGAGGAGAACCTGCGCGTCCACTACGCCATGACGCTGCGCGACTGGTGCCGCAACCTGGTGGAGAACTGGGACGCCGCGGTCGCCGAGGTGGGCGAGGGGACCGCCCGGGTGTGGGGCCTCTACATGGCAGGAAGCCGGCTGGCGTTCGAGCGCAACGAGATCCAGCTGCACCAGGTGCTGGCGGTGCGGACCGACGACGCGGGCGGTGACGGATTCCCGCTGCGTCCGTCGTGGTGAGTAGCCTCGGCGCGTGAGTGTCCGAGCCCAGCAGCACAGCGCGACCGTCCTGCGCCGCGAGCGGCTCGCCGACCACCTGCTCCGGCTGACCCTCGGGGGCGAGGGCCTGGCGGGCTTCAGCAGCACCGGTGTGCCGGACGAGTGGGTCGGCCTGGTCGTGCCCGGCCAGTTCCAGAGCCGCTACTACACCGTCCGCTCGTGGGACGGCGCCGAGCTGGTGCTCGACGTCGTCGTGCACGACGTCGGGCTGGTGACGGAGTGGGCCCAACGACCCGACGCCGTCGTGGGCGAGACGGTGACGGTCACCGACCCGAAGGGCTCCTTCGCGCCGCCGGCGGAGGCCGGCTGGCTGATGCTCGTGGGCGACCTCACCGCGATGCCGGCGATGGCCCGCATCGTGGAGAGCACCGACCTGCCGGTGCGGGTGTGGGCCGAGGTCCCCGAGCGGGTCCCGGGCTACCTCCCCGAGCGTGCCGAGGTCGCCTGGCTGGCCCAACCCGGCGACGGGGTGTCGGCGCTGGCCGAGGTGGTCAGCGACCTGACCTGGCCCGAGGGCACCGGCTACTTCTGGATGGCGGGGGAGTCCGCGCAGATGCGCGCCATCCGCAAGCACCTCATGCGCGAGCGGCGCCTGCCCTCGGACCAGTACGACGTCATGGGCTACTGGCGCGGCGGCCAGGAGCGGCAGCCACGGGCCGTCGACCCCGGCCCGATCTGGCGGGCCGGCAAGGCCGCCGGCAAGTCCGACGAGGAGATCTGGGCCGACTACGACCAGGCACGGGAGGCCCAGGGATGACCGAGACCACGCAGGACCAGCCGGAGCACCGCAGCGGGTTCGCCTCGTTCGTGGGACGGCCCAACGCCGGGAAGTCCACGCTCACCAACGCCCTGGTGGGCTCGAAGATCGCCATCACCAGCGACAAGCCCCAGACCACGCGCACCGTGGTGCGCGGCATCGTGCACCGTCCCGACGCCCAGCTGGTCCTCGTCGACACCCCCGGCCTGCACCGTCCGCGCACGCTGCTCGGCGAGCGGCTCAACGACCTGGTGACCACCACCTGGGCCGAGGTCGACGTCGTCGCGGTGTGCTTCCCCAGCAACGAGAAGATCGGTCCCGGTGACCGGTTCATCGTCGGCGAGCTGGCCAAGGTCCGCCGCACCACCAAGATCGCCATCGCGACCAAGACCGACCTCGCGAGCCCCGAGCGGATCGGCGAGCACCTGCTGGCCATCCAGGCGCTGGGGCAGGAGACGGGCACGGACTGGGCCGAGATCGTGCCGGTGTCGGCGAAGGCCGGCGACCAGGTCGACCTGCTGGCCGACCTGCTGGTGGGGCTGCTGCCCGAGGGCCCGCCGCTCTACCCCGAGGGCGAGCTGACCGACAGCCCCGAGGAGGTCCTCGTGGCCGAGCTGGTCCGCGAGGCGGCCCTCGACGGCGTACGCGACGAGCTGCCGCACTCCATCGCCGTCGTCGTGGAGGAGATGGGCCTGCGTGAGGGGCGCCCCGAGGGCAAGCCCCTGCTCGACATCCACGCCAACCTCTACGTCGAGCGCGACTCCCAGAAGGGGATCGTCATCGGCCGCAAAGGCGCCCGGCTGCGCCAGGTCGGCACGGCCGCGCGCCAGCAGATCGAGGCGATGCTCGGCACCCCGGTCTACCTCGACCTGCACGTCAAGGTCGCCAAGGACTGGCAGCGCGACCCGCGCCAGCTGCGCAAGCTCGGTTTCTGACTGCTGACTCCGGGGCCGGAGGCTGCTACTGCTGCGTCTTGGCCCAGCAGACCGAGCGCCGGTTGCCGGCCTCCCACTCGGCCTCGCCGAAGAACGTCGACCCGTAGTCGTACGACGTCGGGTAGCCTAGCCACGCCCCGACCGAGTCGGAGCAGAAGTCGCTGGTGATCTCGGCGACCGCGTCGTCGCCGGGGTAGGGCTCGCCCGGCTCGCCGACCTTGATGGTGGTCACGGCCCGCCAGGTGTGCGGCTCGCTGCACGGCACCTTCGTGCCCGCCTGCACGCTGCGGCCGGTCGCGCACACCATCCACTGGTCGGGCGGCAGCCCCTCCAGCAGCCCCTTGGCGTTCTTCGGCAGCGCACGGTACGGCGTCAGCTGCTCACCGCCACCGATCACGTCGCACCGGAACCACCGGGCCCCGGCGTCCCAGGACGCGTCGTCGGGGCGGAACCACACCCACGAGACGACGCTGCGCATCACGGCGGACTCGTCGCCCTTGAGGAAGCCGGCGAAGGAGGAGCTGCACTCCCCGTAGACGTGGGTCCCGAGCGCGGGGTCGTCCGGCTCGAGGTCGTGCAGCTCCTCGGGGAGCTCACCGACCTGGAAGGTCTGCGCGGTGTGACGGTCCCCGCACGGCACGGTCGCGGTGCCGTTGCTGGGTCGTGCGACGTCCTCGGGCGTGAGCAGCCGGCACTCACCCTTCTCGGGCGGCTCGGTGGTGGCGGCGGAGGAGCGCTCCTCACCGCACGCGACCAGCCCACCGAGGAGGAGCGTCCCGAGCAGCCCCGCCAGGGCGGTGCTCGGTCGACGTCGGGTGGGGCGCACGCCGGGAGGCTACCTGCCGAGCGGGACGATCGACCGACCGCGGGTCACTGCGACAGCAGGGCCGCCACCGTGCCTCCCAGCTCGCGCCCCGCCTCGAGCGCCTCGTCGTCGAGGTCGCCGAGCAGCTCGAGCACGGGCGCCGCCTGCTGCCAGGGCAGGGCGCCGGTGATCGAGAGCACCGATCGCACCGCCCCGGTGGTGTCGTAGCGACCGTGCACCGCGAGGCCGAAGGGCCGACGCCCGCCGGTCGCGCCGGACCCGCCCGCCGCGCCGTCGTCGGCGAGCGCGCCGCCCACCTGCAGGAACAGGGAGTCGAAGAAGTGCTTCAGGGCGCCGGACATGTAGCCGAAGTTCGCGGGCGTCACGAGGACGTAGCCGTCGGCGGCGAGCACGTCGTCGGCCGAGGCCTCCAGCGCGGCGCGCTCGACCACCTCGACGCCCTCGATGTCCTCGTGCCGTGCCCCGGCGAGGACGGCGTCGGTCAACGCACGCACGGTGTCGGTCGGGGAGTGGTGGACGACGAGCAGGGTGGCCATGCCCGCGAGCCTAGGAGAGCGGGCCGGGTGCCGGGGACCCACGGGTGTCCGCTGAAGGTAAAGGGATCGCCGTCCGCGGTGGCCGGAGCGGACGATCCCAGCAAACGAAGGTAAATCACCCGCGTCGCTGCCAGGGTGGTGCCCGCGCGGTCCGGGAGGGGGCGGCGCGGACCGAGGAGCCGGGGGGGCGGCTGTGGCGGGTGTCGTGTCGACGCGTCCTGCGTCCACGCGTGCTTCTCCGACGACGGGGCGGCGTGCCGGCCTGCTGCGTCGTGACGCGACCTGGGTCGTGCTGCTCGCGCTGGCCCTCTCGGTGCTCTCCTGGTGGCACGTGCTCCACCAGGACCTCGTGCTCGGATACAAGGACGCGCTCTCGCACCTGATGATCGGTCGGCGCGTGGTGGTGGGGGAGAGCACCGGGCTCGCCCAGCTCGGCGGCATCTGGCTGCCGCTCCAGCACGTCCTCATCAGCACCCTGGCGTGGAACGACGCCCTCTACCTCTCCGGGTTCGCCGGGTCGGTCTTCTCGATGGCCTGTCACGTCGCCACGTGCCTGGGGCTCTTCCTGGTCGTGCGGGACCTGACGGGTTCGCGCGCCGGGGGCTGGGCAGCGGCCGCCGTCCTCGGCCTCAACGCCGACGTGCTCTACCTGCAGGCGACCCCGATGGGCGAGCCCCTGATGTACGCCGGGATGGTATGGGCCGTGCACGCCGTGCTGCGCTGGCAGCGGCACGGGAGCACGCGCTGGCTCTTCCTCGGTGCGGGTCTGTGCGCCCTGCTGGTCCTGGTCCGCTACGAGGCCTGGGTCTTCTCGGCAGCGCTGTGGTGCGTGGTCGCGCACGCCTGCGCCGTACGCCGCCAGCGGCTGTGGCGCGGGGACCAGGCCGCCCAGGGCACGCTCCTGGTCTTCGGTTTCTACATGGCCCTCGCGGTGCTCGGGTGGCTGGTCTGGAACGCCGTCCTGTTCGGGGACTGGCTCCACTGGTACCGCGGTGCCTGGTCCAGCGTCGACCAGATGTCCAGGCTCGACATGAGCCAGGTCGGCTCCTGGTCCCGCTCGTGGCGCACCTACGCCTGGGGCGGCATCCACACCGCCGGGTGGCTCGCCCTCGTCGGCGGTGCGCTGGGGCTGCTGGTGGCCGGGGCCCGGGAGCGCGGCGGCCCTCGGTTCACCGCCCTGCTGACCACGACGGTGCCGCCGGCCTTCCTCGTCTACGGCCTGTGGTCGGGCAGCCAGCCGATGCGCGTCGTCGAGGTGGACGGCGACCTCTACAACCTGCGGATGGCCGTGGTGCTGGTGGTGCCGGCGGCGCTGTTCACGGGCTACCTCGTCGGTGCGCTGCCGCGCCCGACGCGCGCGCCCGGTGTCCGAGGTGCGGCCCTGGCCGCGGTCGTGGTGGGGTCCGCGGGACTCCTGGTGTCCCACGCCCTCAGCACGCCCGCGGTGCCCGTGACCGCCGTGGAGGCCGGTCAGGCCCGCGCCGCCTACGCCGAGCAGCGGGAGGTGGGGCGGTTCGTGGCCGAACGCACCACGGGACGCATCCTCGCGGAGTCGATCTTCAACGAGTGGGTGATCTTCCCCAACCAGGACCGCGTCGTCTACGAGGGCAGTGCCGGAGCCTGGGACTCCGCCCTGGAGAGACCGGCCGACGACGACTCGGACATCGACGTCGTGGTCATGAGGACCACCCCGGGCGACGAGGACTCGCTGGCCCTCGCCCTGCACGGCTCGCCCCGGCTGGCCGGGTTCGGCGTCGTGCTGCAGACCGACAACTTCCTCGTCCTCTCGAAGGGAGCAGGTGATGGGACGACCCTCTCACGGCAGTGACGGCCTCGCCGGCACGGAGGCACGGCCCGTGCACCGTCGCGAGACCGCCGAGCACACCACGACACGCGCGCAACGAGCCGTCGCGGCGTACCTGCTCGTCGGCCTCGCCCTCCTGGGGGCCTGGTCGCCGAGCTCGCTCGGAGCGACCCTGGTCGGGGCGGCGATGGTCTTCCTCACCGCCTACATGGTGCTGCGGCTGACGCTCGTGCTGGCCTCTCGCGGCTACCGGACCCCCGAGCAGGAGCCGGTGCCCGACGACGAGCTGCCCCGCTACACGACGCTGCACCCGATGTACGACGAGGCGAACATGATCCCGGTGGTCGTCGCGGCGATGGAGGCCGTGGACTACCCGCGCGACCGACTCGAGTGCCTGCTGGTGCTGGAGGAGCGGGACGGCGCGACCGTGGCGGCGGCCCGCGCGTTCGACCTGCCCGACCACTTCCGGATCGTGATCGTGCCGGCCGCCCGTCCCTACGGGAAGCCGAAGGCCTGCAACTACGCGCTGCAGCACGCCACCGGGGATCTGGCGGTGATCTTCGACGCGGAGGACCGACCCGAGCCGCAACAGCTGCGCAAGGCGGCCGCGACCTTCCGGGCCGCGGAGCGTCGCGGCGACCGACTGGGCTGCGTGCAGGCGCGCCTGGTGTTCGACAACGAGCAACCGCTGCGCGACGGGGAGGGACGCACCCGGCGCGACGACGACGGCTACGACGTCCGCCCCACCACCTGGACCAGCCGGCTGCTCGGCAACGAGTACGCCGTCCACTTCGACCTGGTCCTCACGGGCCTGGCGCGCCTCGGGCTTCCGGTGCCGTTGGGTGGGACCTCCAACCACTTCCCGGTCGCGCTGCTGCGCGAGATCGCCTTCGAGCGCGAGCAGATGCCGACGATGCCGGACCCGGACGACGGGTCGGTGGGTGCCTGGGACCCGTGGAACGTCACCGAGGACGCCGAGCTGGGCGGTGCCATCGCCGCCGCGGGGTGGCGCACCACCGTGCTGGACAGCCACACCGACGAGGAGGCCTGCCTGACCGCCCGCGCAGCCCTCAACCAGCGCAGCCGGTGGGTCAAGGGCTACGCCCAGACCTCGTTGGTCCTCCTGCGCCACCCCTGGCGCACGGCACGGGCGATGGGGCCGCTGTCCTACCTCGCCTTCCAGCTCCAGGTGGGGGGCACCTTCGTCTCGCTGGCGCTCTCACCGGTGTTCTGGGGACTGTTCGGCGCGTACCTGCTCACCGGGTCGGACCGGATCGCGTCGCTGTTCCCGGGCCCGGTCTACTACGCCGGCATGGCACTGCTGGTGGTGGGGAACCTCGCTCTGCTGACGGTCTCGTTGTACGCCGCCGAGTCACGCGGACGGCACGGCACCGTGCGGCACCTCCTCACGGTCCTGCCCGTCTGGTGGTGCCTGCTCTCCCTGGCGACCTACGTGGCGGCCCTGGAGCTGCTGGTGCCCTCGTGGCGTCCGTCGTGGAACAAGACCGCGCACGGGGTGCGCCACCTCGGGATGGGCCGCCGGCTCGCGCTGGCCTCGGCCACCTGGTTCGCCGCCCCGGAGCCGACCCCGGTGCGCAGCGTCGCCAAGCCGGCGGTCAGGTTCCTGCCGCCGGACCGCACGGCTTCCGTGCTCGCGACGGGATACGTCGCACCCGGGGTCTCCGCGCCGCGGATGCCGGCACGGCCTGCTCGACCGGCGCCCCGTCCCGTCCGTGGCGGAGCTCGTCCGGTGGTCCGGGAGGTGCCCAAGGCGCCGGTGCGCTGGTTGTCGGAGCAGTCGCGCGAGGCCGTCCTGGTGTGAGGTCGGCCCGAGGTCAGGTCGGCCTCAGCCGTCCCAGCCGTGCTCGTGGGCCCAGGCGACCGCCTGGGTGCGCCGGGTCGCGCCGGTCTTGGCGTAGATCTGGCGGATGTAGGTCTTCACCGAGTTCACCGACACGTAGATCCGGTCGGCGATCTCCTGGTTGGACAGCCCGAGGCCGATGAGGACGAGCACCTCGGACTCGCGTTGGGAGAGCCCGGGGAAGACCTGGACGTCCTCGTCCGGCGCCCTGGTGTCCGGCACCGGGTCCCCGCGCAGCACCGCCTCGACGGCCGCGAGGAGCTCGCGCGTGCTCGCGTGCTTCGTCAAGAACCCGTTCGCCCCGGCCTCCAGGGCGCGCCGTCGTCGCTGGGGGTGGTCGGTCCAGGTGAAGACCAGGACCTTCGCCGGTCCCAGTGTCGGGATCCGCTCGAGGCGCCCGGCGACGTCGCGGCCGTCGAAGGGGTCGCACAGGACGACGTCGAGGCCGGGGGTCGGCCCCGGCTCCCGGAGCACCGACAGGGACACCCGTCCGCTGTGGGGCCGCAGCATCCCGGCGAGGCCGTGGGTCACGAGCTCGGTCTCGCCCACGACGCCCAGACGGACTGGTCTGGACGGGCTCGGGGGCATGGTCACGAAACGTAGTGGCGGTGCTTCGGCGGCGACTCGCGCGACGCCTCGCCCGATGGGGTGAATTCGGACGAGGACCGCTCATCGAGGAGCCCTGGGCTATGGTGGGCGGCGTCATGATGCAGCAGCTCCTCCTCCTTCGCTGCCGCAGCGAGGTCTGACACCGGACCCCCTCGCTGCGGAGGCCCTTCTGCGCGCCGGTCACCTGACCATCAGCCGAGCACCAGCCACCACCAGCGAGGACACCGTGACCACCATCCCGCCCCAGCAGCCCAGCGGCATGCCCTTCGAGCGCTACCGCCCCTTCCCGCCGATCGACCTGCCCGATCGCACGTGGCCCTCCCGCACCATCACCGAGGCGCCGCGCTGGCTCTCGACCGACCTGCGCGACGGCAACCAGGCGCTGATCGACCCGATGAACCCGGCCCGCAAGATGCGGATGTTCGACCTGCTCGTGAAGATGGGCTACAAGGAGATCGAGGTCGGGTTCCCCTCGGCCAGCGACACCGACTTCCAGTTCGTCCGCCAGCTCATCGAGGGCGACCGCATCCCCGACGACGTGACGATCTCGGTGCTCACGCAGGCCCGCGAGGACCTCATCGAGCGCAGCGTGCAGTCCCTGGTCGGCGTGCCGCGCGCCAACATCCACCTGTACAACGCCGTCGCACCGCTGTTCCGTCGCGTGGTGTTCAAGGCCAGCACCGACGAGGTCAAGGACATCGCGGTCCGTGGCACCGAGCTGGTCATGAAGCACGGTGAGGCGCACCTGGACATGACCGTCATCGGCTACGAGTACAGCCCGGAGATCTTCACCTCCGCCGAGCTGCCGTTCAGCCTGGAGGTCTGCGAGGCCGTCACCGACGTGTGGCAGCCCGAGGACGGTCGCGAGATCATCCTCAACCTGCCGGCGACCGTCGAGGTCGCCACGCCCAATGTCTACGCCGACCAGATCGAGTGGTTCTCCCGGCAGCTGACCCGCCGGGAGAACACCGTCATCTCCCTGCACCCGCACAACGACCGGGGCACCGCCGTCGCAGCCACCGAGCTGGCGATGATGGCCGGTGCCGACCGCGTCGAGGGCTGCCTGTTCGGGCACGGCGAGCGCACCGGCAACGTCTGCCTGGTGACGCTGGGCATGAACCTCTTCAGCCAGGGGGTCGACCCCCAGGTCGACTTCTCCGACATCGACGAGATCCGCCGCACGGTCGAGTACTGCACCCAGCTGCCGGTGCACCCGCGCCACCCCTACGCCGGCGACCTCGTCTACACCGCCTTCTCCGGCTCCCACCAGGACGCGATCAAGAAGGGCCTGGAGGACCTGGACCGGCAGGCCGCCGAGCGCGGCGTACCCGTGGGCGAGCTGCCGTGGGAGGCGCCGTACCTGCCCATCGACCCCAAGGACGTGGGTCGCACCTACGAGGCCGTCATCCGGGTCAACAGCCAGTCCGGCAAGGGCGGCGTCGCCTACGTGCTGAAGGCCGAGCACAAGCTCGACCTGCCTCGACGCGCGCAGATCGAGTTCTCGCGCGTGGTCCAGCAGCGCACCGACGCCGACGGCGGCGAGATGACCCCGGAGGCGATCTGGGACGTCTTCCGCTCCGAGTACCTCGACCGCGAGACGCCGCTCAAGCTCAACTCGGTCCACACCTCCTCGGCGGCCGGCCAGAAGGACGCCCTCGACGTCAACGTCTACGTCCGCGGCGAGCTGCGCAGCCTGCACGGCGAGGGCAACGGTCCGCTCTCGGCCTTCGTCGACGCCCTGCTGAGCCTCGGTGGGACCGAGCTCGGGGGAGTGGAGGACGTGCGCGTGCTCGACTACGCCGAGCACGCGCTCTCGGCCGGCGGCGACGCCCTGGCTGCGGCGTACGTCGAGTGCGCCGTCGACGGTCAGGTGCTCTGGGGCGTCGGCATCGACGCCAACATCGTCACCGCCTCCCTCAAGGCCGTCATCAGCGCCGTCAACCGCGCCTGACCGCCGCCACGAGCCACGCCGGGCCGGCGCATCCTTCCGGAAGGACGCGCCGGCTCGGCACGAGCGGGTGAGGGAGGGATCAGTACTTCACGGGCAGGCGCACCGTGAAGGTGGAGCCCTCCAGGTGCTCGGAGCGCACCCGGATCGTGCCTCCGTGCGCGGAGACGATGGCAGCCACGATCGAGAGCCCGAGCCCGGTGCCCTGGATCGCCTCCTTCTGCGCGGTGGAGGAGCGGAAGAACTTCTGGAAGAGGTTCGGCTGCTCCTCCCCGGGGATGCCGATGCCGGTGTCGGTGACGGTCAGCACCGCCTCGTCGCCCTGCACCTCGACGCGGGCGCGCACCACGCCGCCGTCCTCGGTGAACTTCACGGCGTTGGTCACGAGGTTCATCACGACGCGCTCGAGCTGGGTGGGGTCACCCACCACGCGCACCGGCTCCTCGGCGGTCTCGTAGAGCACCGTGAGGTCGCGCTCGTGGAGCATCGGCGCCACGGCGGTCTCCACGGTGGCCAGGGTCTCGCGAAGGTCGATGTCCTCGGCCTCCCAGGTGATCGACTCCGAGTCCAGCCCGGCCAGGGTCAGCAGGTCGTTGCACAGCACGATGAGCCGCTGCCCGTTGCGGGCGATCGTCGAGAAGAGCGGCAGCTGGTCCTCCAGCGGCTCCACGACGGTGCCGTCCTGGAGCATCTCGGTGTACCCGACGATGCTCGTCACCGGCGTGCGCAGCTCGTGGGAGACGGTGGAGACGAACTCGTTCTTGGCCTCGTCGAGGGCGCGCAGCCGTTCGACGGCGGTGCGCTCCTTCTCCAGGGCCTGCACGAGCATGTCCTGGCCCTGGCGCTGCTCGGTGACGTCGCGCCCGACGCACAGGAAACCGACCTGGGTGTTGACCGACGCCTCGGTCGCGCTGAGCGTCATCGAGACGATGCGACGACTGCCGTCGCGGGCGACCCAGAGCCAGTCGCGTGCCGGCAGCTCGCCCCCGCCGACGTCGCGCACCAGCGCCGCGAACGCGTGGGCGGGATTGCGGCTGCCGAGTCGTTCGGCGACCTGGTCGGGGTCGAGGAGGTCGACGAAGCGGTGCCCGATCTGCCGGCTCGCGTCCTGGTCGAGCATCAGCTCCGCGCCGGCGTTGAAGACGGTGATCAGACCGTCCTGGTCGACACCGATGATGGCGGTGGTGATCGCGGCCCGCATCAGGTGGGAGACCAGGCCCGAGCTGGCGCGCTCGGTCGTGACGTCGATGCCGGTCAGCACGGCGTACGCCGGCAGGTCCTGCTCGTCGCGCACCATGTTGTTGCTCCACAGGATGCGCAGCTTCTTGCCGTCCCGCGTCGTGGCCTCCCCCTCGCGGACCACCGGTTGCCCGGAACGGTTCGGCCACACGAACAGCGCCTCGAGGTCGGGGGTGGCGCTCGCGGCGAGTGTCGTCTCGGACACCTTGCGGCCGAGCAGGTCCTCCTCGCGCCAGCCGGTCAGGTCGGTCGTGGCCTGGTTGGCGCGCACGATCCGGCCCTCCCGGTCGGTGACGAGGATGACCGCCGCGGTGGTGTCGAGGGTGGCCGAGGTGAGGCGCTCGGCCGCCTCGAGCCCCTGGCGTGCGACGTGCTCGGCGGAGACGTCGAGCAGCTGCGCTGACCACACCGGGCTGCCGTCGTCGCCGGTGTCGGAGAGCCGGCTCAGGGCGACCTCGACCCGGGAGGCGTCGTCGTCGCGCACGCTGACCCGACCGCGCCAGGACTGGCCGGACACCAGCCGCACGCCGAGCTCGGCCGGTGTCGACAGGAGGTCCTCCAACGGGGTCCCGACCAGGCTGCCGGCCGGTCGCCGCACCACCTCGGCGGCGGTGTCGTTGGCGTCGACGACGCGCAGCACGCCGTGGTCGATACGCAGGAGCAGCTGTCCGAGCAGGGAGTCGGTGAAGTTGCGGCGGAAGACGACCTCCTCGGCGGTCACCTGCGCGACCAGCCGGTTGCGCTCGGCCAGGACGAGCGCGAGCGGCACGGTGAGCAGCGAGGCGCACACCAGGTAGAGCTGGCACAGTGCGGCCGCCCCGGCCTGGGTGGTGTGGCCCTCGTCGATCTCGGCCGCGAAGGGCCCCCACCCGAGGGCGTTGAGATAGGTCGTCACGGCGGCGAAGACGACGAGCTCGGCGGCCACCACCCGGATGTCGAAGCGCAGGGCCGCCCAGACGAGGAAGGTCAGGGGGACGAAGGTGAGCGCCAGCTCCTGTGCCGGCATGAACACCAGGACGATGGACAGCGCCAGCGCCGTGACCTGGACCGGCAGCTCACCGGGACGGTCGCGGTGGGCGTGTACCCGCCAGGTCAGCGCGAGCGGGACGAGCACCAGGACCGCGGCGGAGTGGGAGCTGAAGGTGGACTTGGCGGTCTCCACGAGACTGCCGTCGGCCATGGTGAGCACGGCCAGACCGGCGCCGAGCGCGATGACGACGCCACCGGCCACGGCGGCGACGATGAGCCGGACGAAGTCCTGCAGGGTGACCAGCGCAGGGGGGCCCTGGTGTCGCGCGCGGAGCACGAGACCGGCCACGACGGCCTCGGCGGCGTTGGCGACACCGAAGGCCGCCGAGATGCCCCAGTCCCGCCCGCCGGTGACGTTGGCGAGTCCGGTGACCACCACCAGCCCAGCGGTGGTCAGCACCAGCCGACGAAGGCCGGGTCGGCCCAGTGTCACGAGGATCACCGCGAGTCCCGCGGCGGGCCACCAACCCGCCACCGGGTTGTCGTCGGGCCGTGCGGCCACCGAGATGACGGCGGCGGCGTAGATCGCCAGCAGCAACAGCACGGAGCCGCGCCAGCCGATGCGAGGGGCTACCGGTGCCACCATCACCGGGCCGACGACCGGAGCGGACGTCGGGGCGGGGGCGGATGCGGGGGCGCTGGTGACCGTGGTGGCCATGGGGTCATTGTCCCGGTCCGAGCCCCTGCTGGTGGGAGGTCCCGCTAGATTCACCGCATGCTGGTCTCCGAGCGCGTCGGTCAGTTCTTCCTGCACTCCGAGGACGGACGGGACCGGGTCGAGTACACCGAGTACGGTGCGGGCGACTCGTGGGTCGTGCTGGTCCACGCCCCGCTGCTCACCCGCCGCATGCACGAGCCCCTGGCCCGCGCGCTGGCCGCGTCCGGTCTGCACGTCGTTGTGCCCGACCTGCTGGGCCATGGCCGCTCCGACCGCCCGGCGGATCCGCTCGCCTACTCCGTGGAGGCCTTCGGCGAGCACGTCGTGGCGCTGCTGGACCACCTGGGAGCGCCCCAAGCCGTCCTGGGCGGGACCTCCCTGGGCGCCAACGTCGCCCTCGAGGTCGCGGTGAGCGCCCCCGAGCGCGTGCGCGGCCTGCTCGTGGAGGGTCCGGTGCTCGACAACGCGCTCGAGGCCGGGCTGCTGGCGGCCTCCCCGCTGCTCCTCACCGCGCGGGTGCTGCCCTTCACCCTCGACGCCGCGCGACTGCTCAGCCGCCCCGTGCCACGGTCCCTGCTGCCCTTCTGGGCCGGGGTGGCCGTCGACGCCCTCGACCAGAGGTCGGGTCCCACGGCGGCGCTGCTCCACGGACTCCTGTTCGGCAGGCTGGCCCCCCGCTCGAGGGAAAGGCGGCAGATCGCCGCTCCCACGCTGGTCGTGGGGCACCCGCGCGACCCGCTGCACCCGACCTCCGACGCGGACCTGCTGGCCTCGGAGGTCCCCGGGGCCGAGCTGGTGCGGGCCCGCGGGGTCCTGGAGTGGCGGCTGCGCCCCGAGCGCCTCACGAACGTGGCCATCGGATTCTGCCAGAGCAGCTGGCGGGCTCCGAGCCGTCGCCGCCGCGCCGCCGGTCGCTGACCGCCCCGGACCCACCCGCGGGGCACAATGGTGCGGTGCCTCTCTACCGCGACGAGGCGGTCGTGCTGCGCACGCACAAGCTGGGCGAGGCCGACCGCATCATCACGCTGCTGACCCGCCAGCACGGCCGGGTCCGCGCCGTCGCGCGCGGCGTGCGCCGCACGTCCTCGCGGTGGGGCTCCCGTCTCGAGCCGTTCACCCACGTCGACCTGCAGCTCGCCGACGGCCGCAGCCTCGACACCGTCACCCAGGCCGAGACACTGACCCCGTTCGCCGGTCGGATGGGCGGCGACTACGAGCGCTACACCGCCGGGACCGTCATGCTGGAGACCGCCGAACGGCTGGTCACCGAGGAGCGGGAGCCCGCCACGCAGCAGTTCCTTCTCCTCGTCGGCGGGCTGCGGGCGATGGCGGCCGGTGAGCTGGGGCCCGCCCAGGTGCTCGACTCCTACCTCCTGCGCTCCCTGTCGGTGGCCGGCTACGCCCCCACCTTCGACGGCTGCGCGCGGTGCGGTCTCGAAGGTCCGCACCGCTGGTTCAACCCCTCCATGGGCGGGGTGCTCTGCACGACCTGTCGGGTGCCCGGCTCCGCGAGCCCGGCCGAGGGGACCGTCGCGGTCCTCGGTGCGCTGCTCGCCGGGGACTGGGCCACCGTGGGGGCCGCCGAGCAGCGGACCCTCCGCGAGGCCAGCGGGCTGGTCTCGGCGTACCTCGCCTGGCACCTCGAGCGCGGTCTGCGGTCGATGGAGCACGTCCAGCGCTGAGGGCACCGTCGGCACACGTAGTCTCCGTGCCGTGAAGCGAGCCGTCCGCCCACCGACCCCGCACCCCTCTGGAGCCCGCCCCCCGGCCCTGCCGCGCGAGCTGGTCCCCGGGCACGTCGCCATCGTGATGGACGGCAACGGTCGCTGGGCCAAGCAGCGCGGGCTGGCGCGCACCAAGGGGCACGAGGCGGGGGAGCACTCGCTCTTCGACGTCGTCGAGGGAGCGATCGAGATCGGCGTCAAGGCGATCTCCGCCTACGCCTTCTCGACCGAGAACTGGTCGCGGAGCCCCGACGAGGTGCGGTTCTTGATGGGCTTCAACCGCGACGTGATCCGCCGGCGCCGCGACGAGATGCACGAGCTCGGTGTCCGGGTCCGCTGGGCCGGCCGCGCGCCGAGGCTGTGGAGGTCGGTCGTCAAGGAGCTGCAGGTCGCGGAGGAGTTGACCCGGGACAACGACGTCCTCACCCTGACGATGTGCGTCAACTACGGCGGACGCGCCGAGCTCGCGGACGCCGCGCGGTCACTGGCGCGCGAGGTGGCGGCCGGGCGGTTGGACCCGGAGAAGATCGACGAGAAGCGGCTCGCCCGTCACCTCTACCTCCCGGATCTGCCCGACGCCGACCTGGTCTGGCGGACCTCGGGGGAGCAGCGGCTCTCGAACTTCATGCTCTGGCAGGCCGCCTACTCCGAGATGGTCTTCACCGACGTGCTCTGGCCCGACGTCGACCGCCGTGCCCTGTGGCGGGCCATCGAGATCTACGCCGAGCGGGACCGACGCTTCGGCGGGGCGCTGCCCAACCCCCTGCCCAACCCCGAGCCGCCCCGTCGGTGAGACGACGACCCGGATGCGTGACGGGTCCGGTGTGACGTCGTTCACCAGGGTGTGAAGACGCTCGGAGCCGCACTCGTCCTCTCCTCCCTGCTCGCGGGGGCGGGCCTCGCGCCCACCCAGGCCGCGCACGCGGGCACCCCGCGTGCCGACGACCCGGCGGTCGGGTCGCCGGAGTACGTCGCCCGCGACACCCAGAACATCGCCGACGCCTACGGCCGCATCACCGACCAGCAGCTCGGCGACCCGGCGTACCTGCCCGCGCTGGTCCAGCAGGGCACCGCGGTCGGCGTGGCCCAGCTCCTCGAGCAGGTCGCCACTCCGGACCGCCCCTCCGTGACACCGGGCGCCTTCGTCCCGGGCTGGAACGTCGGCAACCCCTTCCGCGCCGCCTGGGACGGCACCCGCGGCCGGATGCGTGACGTCTCGTTCACCAACCGCTACGGCGCCCTGCTGCGCGGCACCCTGTACGCACCCCTGCCACGCGCTCGCGATCCCTACACCGGCAAGCGGATCAGGGGTCGACTCCCGGGCGTGGTCATCACCGAGGGGTCCGTCCAGGGCTCCGAAGGCATGTACCGCTGGCTCGCCCAGGACCTCGCCGAGCGCGGCTACCTCGTGCTCACCTACGACGTGCAGGGGCAGGGCACGAGCGAGACGCTGCCCCACGACGGCACGCTCAACGGGGTGCCGAGCCAGCAGATCGACAACTTCGTCGTCGGCACCGAGGACGCCCTGTCCTTCTTCACCTCCACACCGCGCACCCCCTACCCCGACCACGGCGCCGGGGACCTGGTCGACGCCCACAACCCGTGGCACCGCCGCTTCGACCGACGTCCCGACAGGCGCCCCAACGCGACGGGCAGGACGACGCGCATCGCGATCATCGGTCACTCGCTCGGCGCCGCGGCCGTCACGCAGGTGCAGGGCACCGACGAGCGGGTCTCCACGGTCGTGGCACTGGACAAGCTGGGGCTGAGCACCAGCTCGGGCACCGACGGCAGCGATGCGTTCGAGCCGGTCGTCCCGGCGCTGGCGGTGCAGTCGGAGTACGGCTTCACCGTGGGCCCGTGGTTCGCCGCGGGTGGCTCCTCGATCGCCCCGCAGCCCTCGCCCCAGGGGCCCGACCCGCGCCGCGAGCGTGCCACCGGGTACGACGCGTGGCGCGACGCCGGGGTCGACTCGATGCTCGTGGTCCCGCGGGCCTCGACCCACCTGGAGTACACCGACATCCCGCTCGTCCTCCCCGCCAGCCGCTGGGGGCAGGCCCTGACCAGCGCCTACGTCCAGCGGTGGCTCGAGCACTACCTCAAGCACCGCACGTCCGTGCGCACGCTGCTCGCCACGAAGATGCGCTACCTGGAGCCGACGAGCAGCGGCGAGTGGATGCCGGTCGTGCTGCGACGCGACCCGCTGCTGTCGTTCTACTACTGCTCGGCCATGCACCTGGGGCGCGGGGCGATCGACGACGGGGACCTGACAGACGTCGGCTGCTAGCCGGTCGTCCCGCTCAGTGCTCGTCGTAGTGACGGCCGTGCGCCGCGTGGCGATGACCGTCGTGCAGGTAATCCACGTGGTCGCCGTGGGGGACCGCGACGTGACCGCAGTCGGCCCCGTGCTGGTGCGTGTGCCCCTCGCTCACGTCATGGTGGTCCTCGGGGATCTCGTCGTCGAACGGCTCGGTCAGGTGCTGGCGCCGACGCAGCCACAGCCCGACGGGCCAGGTGACGACGAAGCCGGCGAGCGCGAGGAGCACGATGCTCGGACCGGGCGCCACGTCGGCGCGCGAGGAGGCGAACGCCGACACCAGCAGACCCCCGACGGAGGCGCCGAGACCCAGCAGCATCGCCGCGCCGAGCGTGGTGCGGAAGGACCGGGTGAGCTGCTGGGCTGTCGCCACCGGCACGACCATCAGCGCGGAGACCAGCAGCAGCCCCACGGTGCGCATCGCGACGGTGACGCTCACCGCGGCCAGCACCGCCACGAGGATGTTGTAGAAGCGCACGTTGAGCCCTGCGACCCGCGCGAACTCCTGGTCCTGGGCAACCGCGAACAGCTGCGGTGAAAGGCCGAGGCACACGACGACCACGACCGCGGCGAGCACCATCGTGACCACCACGTCGGCGACGGAGATGGTCGTGATGGAGCCGAACAGGTAGGTCTGGAGCCGAGCGGCGCTCTGCCCCGCCAGGCCGGTGATGAGGACGCCGCCGGCCAGCCCGCCGTAGAACAGCAGTGCCAGGGCCACGTCGCCGTTGGTGTGCCCGCGCTCTCGGATGACCTCGATGAGGATCGCGCCGATGACCGCGACGCCGACTGCGGTCCAGGTGGGCGAGGCACCCGTCAGCAGGCCGAGCGCGACACCCGTGACGGCGACGTGACCGATGCCGTCACCCATCAGCGCCAGTCGTCGCTGGACGATGTACGTGCCGACGGCCGGGGCCGCCAGCCCGGTGAAGACGGCGGCCAGCAGCGCACGCTGCATGAAGGGCAGGGTCAGCAGCTCGAAGGTGCTCATCGGCTCTCCGGACGGGTGTCGAGCGGTCCCGTGACAGGCGGTGCCACGTCGTGCCGGGTGCGGTGGAGGTGGTCGACGTGGTGCGCGTGACCGCCGTCGGGCGCCAGGCCGGGGGAGGCGTGGTCGCCGAGCGGGGCGCCGTCGTAGGCGACCCGGCCGTGCCGCATCACCACGGAGCGGTCGACCAGGCCCGCGAGGGGCCCCAGCTCGTGCGCGACGAGGACGATCGTGGCGCCGCGCGACTTGAGCACCGACAGGGCGTGTGCGAACGCCTCCTGGTTAGCCAGGTCGACCCCGGCGGTCGGCTCGTCGAGGAAGAACAGCTCAGGCTCCCCGGCCAGCGCCCGAGCGATCAGCACCCGCTGCTGCTGGCCGCCGGAGAGCTGGGAGACGCCGTCGCCGGCGCGGTCGAGGAGTCCCACCACCTCGAGGGCGTCCCGTATCGCTGCGCGGTCGGCGGCACGGAGCGGACGCAGCAGGCGGCGACGGGTCAGACGGCCGGAGGCGACGACCTCCCACACCGAGGCCGGGACGCCGGAGGCGGCCCCGCCCCGTTGGGGCACGTAGCCCACGCGGGCCCAGCTGTGGAAGCGCTCGAGGTCGGTGTCGAAGAGCCGCAGCTGTCCCGAGGTCAGCGGGCGCAGCCCGACCAAGGCGCGCACCAGGGTGGACTTCCCGGACCCGTTGGCCCCCATCAGCGCGACGAACTCACCGGCCTCCACCCGCAGGTCCACGTGACGAAGGACGGGGCGACCGCCGATGGCGACCGCCCCGTCCTCGAGGTGCACGGGTGCTACCGGCATGCGTTGGCCTCCCGCAGGGCCTCGAGGTTCGCCTCCATGAGGGAAAGGTAGTCCTCCTCGGCGGTCTCGTCCGAGAGGCCCTCGATCGGGTCGAGGACCGCGGTCTCGACACCGGCGTCGCGGGCCAGGGTCTCGGAGAGGGCACGGGGGGCCAGGGCCTCGCTGAAGACGGTCGTGATGCCCTCGTCGCGGATCAGTGCCTGCAGCTCACCGAGGTCGGCAGGGGTGGGCTCGGCGTCCGGCGAGAGGCCGGCGATGCCGTGGAAGTCCAGGCCGTAGCGGGTCAGGTAGCCGAAAGCGTCGTGCGAGACCACCACGACGTCGCGCTCGCACTCGGCCAGCCCGTCGGTCCAGGCGGCGTCCAGCGCGTCGAGCTCCTCGACGAGCGCCGCGGCGTTGGCGGAGTAGTCCTCCGCGTGCTCCGGATCGATCTCGGACAACTCCTCCGCGACCGCGTCGGCCAGCTCGCCCATCAGGACGGGGTCCAGCCAGAAGTGCGGGTCCTCGTCGCCGTGGTCGTGGTCATCCGCCTCGTCGGCGTGGTCCTGCTCGTCGGCGTGCTCCTGCTCGTCCTCGTGGGCGTGGTCGTCCCCGCCCTCGGAGAACGGTCGCAACGCGATCACTTCCTCGACCTCCAGCACGCGACCGTTGCCGTTCTGCTCCACGGCGTCGGCGACGACCGGCTGCAGCGGTTCCTCGAGGATGACCAGGTCGGCGGCCGAGACGGTGGCGGTCTGGGCGACGGTGAGCTCGAGGTCGTGCGGCTCCTGACCCGGGCCGGACAGGACCGTCAGGTCGATGAGATCGGCTCCCACCCGCTGTGCCACGAACTCCAGCGGGTAGAACGACGCCGCCACGGCGGGCGTGCCGTCGCTTCCGACGGAGTTGCGGGAGGACGAGGCGTCGGAGAACGCCGAGCATCCGGAGAGCGCCACTGACCCGGCAAGGAGGAGGGCGGCAGCGCGGAGGGCACGACGGGTGGGGGACGAGCTCATGAGAACGATTCTCACTAGGATCGGGAATCGTTGTCAACTCAGCGGGCCGGGCGCGTGACGTAGGCTCCCCGTGTGCTGGTGGTCACGCGGTTCCGGGTTCCCGTCGAGGACGTCGCTTCCTTTCGCGACGACCTGATGACCGCCCACGAGGCGCTGGCGGCCTGTCGCGGCTACCTCGACGGCACGGTGGGCCGCAACGTCGACGAGCCCGACCTGTGGGTGCTGACCACCCGCTGGGAGAACGTCGGCGCCTACCGCCGCGCGCTGTCGTCGTACGACGTCAAGATGCGCGCCGTGCCCGTGCTCTACCGGGCCGTGGACGAGCCCAGCGCCTACGAGGTCGTGGACCCCGGGACCGACCTGAACGTCGCGTCGGCACGCTCGTTAGGCTGAGCGCTCCGTCGGCAGCCAGCCGGCGTCGTCCCGCACCCAGAGAGCGAGCCACCCGTGGCCAAGCCGCCCCCGTCCGCCGTCGACAACGTCGTCTCCCTGGCCAAGCGCCGAGGCTTCGTCTACCCCTGCGGCGAGATCTACGGCGGCACCCGCTCCGCCTGGGACTACGGCCCGCTCGGCGTGGAGCTGAAGGAGAACATCAAGCGCCAGTGGTGGAAGGCGATGGTCCAGCAGCGCGACGACGTCGTGGGCCTGGACTCCTCGATCATCCTGCCGCGCCAGACGTGGGAGGCCAGCGGCCACGTCGACACGTTCACCGACCCGCTCACCGAGTGCCAGTCCTGCCACAAGCGCTTCCGTGCCGACCACCTGCAGGAGGCGGTCGCGGAGAAGAAGGGGATCGACGACCCCGACTCGGTGCCGATGGCCGAGATCGCCTGCACCAACTGCGGCACCCGCGGCGCCTGGACCGAGCCCAAGCAGTTCTCCGGCCTGCTGAAGACCTACCTCGGTGTCATCGAGGACGAGTCCGGCCTGCACTACCTGCGCCCCGAGACCGCGCAGGGCATCTTCCTCAACTTCGCCAACATCGTCACCAGCCAGCGGATGAAGCCCCCGTTCGGCATCGCCCAGATCGGCAAGTCCTTCCGCAACGAGATCACCCCGGGCAACTTCATCTTCCGCACCCGCGAGTTCGAGCAGATGGAGATGGAGTTCTTCGTCAAGCCCGGTGAGGACGAGGACTGGCACCAGTACTGGATCGACACCCGCACGCAGTGGTACGTCGACCTCGGCATCGACCCCGACAACCTGCGCCACTACGAGCACGCGCAGGAGAAGCTGTCCCACTACTCCAAGCGCACCGTCGACATCGAGTACCGCTTCAAGTTCGCGGGCTCGGAGTGGGGTGAGCTCGAGGGCATCGCCAACCGCACGGACTTCGACCTGTCCACGCACGCCAAGCACTCCGGCAAGGACCTGTCCTACTACGACCAGGCCGGCAACGAGCGCTACACGCCCTACGTCATCGAGCCGGCAGCCGGTCTCTCGCGCAGCCTGATGACCTTCCTGGTCGACGCCTACCACGAGGACGAGGCCCCCAACACCAAGGGCGGCGTCGACAAGCGCACCGTGCTGCGCCTGGACCCGCGCCTGGCCCCGGTCAAGGTCGCGGTGCTGCCGCTCTCGCGCAACGCCGACCTCTCGCCCAAGGCCCGCGACCTGGCGGCCGAGCTTCGCAAGCACTGGTACGTCGACTTCGACGACGCCGGCGCGATCGGCAAGCGCTACCGACGCCAGGACGAGATCGGCACCCCCTACTGCGTCACCGTCGACTTCGACACCCTCGAGGACGGCGCTGTCACGGTGCGCGAGCGCGACACGATGCAGCAGGAGCGGATCGCCATCGACGGCATCAGCGGCTACTTCGCCCAGCGGTTCCTCGGCGCCTGAGGGCTGAGCACGTGCACAATGGCGTGATGCGGACGAGGCTGGTGGGACTGACCCTGGCGGCGGTGCTGCCCGCCCTGGTACTGGCGGGCTGCTCGGGCTCCGAGGAGCCCGAGGCCGAGCCGAGCGCGAGCCCGTCGGTCACCGAGTCCGCGACCGAGGAGCCCTCGGCCACCCCGAGCATCGACGTGCCCGACGGGGTCGAGCTCACCACCCAGGGCTCGGCCCTGGAGCTCGGTGACACCGCCACGGTCGCCTACGAGGTCGACCAGTCGACCGTCGGCGTGCTGGCCATCACGGTCACCGACATGCGCAGGACGACGTTCAAGCAGTCCTTCCAGGGCTGGAAGCTCGGCAAGCAGCTGAAGAAGGCCAACCCCTACTTCGTCGAGGCGACCTTCAAGAACATGGGCGAGACCGACCTGGGCGGGGAGCGTCCGCCGCTCTACATCGTCGACGGCAACGACACGCTGGTGGAGTCTTCCACCTTCGTCAGCGACTTCGACGCCTGCCCGTCGACCGACTTCCCGAAGAAGTTCAAGCCGGGCAAGAAGGTCACCCGGTGCCTGGTCTACCTCGCCCCGGACGCCGGGGAGCTCGTCGCGGTGTCGTTCCGCCCGGCGCAGGAGTTCAACCCGATCACCTGGTCCGGCGACGTGCTCAAGCTCGGCGCGAAGCGGAAGGGCTGAGCGCGAGCAGCACCCCCGCGCGGCGCACCACACGACCGCCGGCCTCGGCGAGCAGCAGCCCGCCGGGCAGGTGGTCCCACGGCTTCTTCTTCACGTACGCCGCCCAGCCGGCCTGCCCCACGGCCAACCGGGGGTAGTCCACGCCGCAGCAGGTCCCCGTCGGCCGGAGCGTCCTGGGGTCGGTGGCGGGCTCGATCCGCACACCGTCCGCCCACGCCCCGGCCCCGTGCTCGGCGACGTAGGCGCGGCTGTGCTGGGGCTGCCAGATCCAGCTCCGCACGGTGCGACCGTGGCGCAGCTCGGCGAGCATCGTGGCGTGGTCGGGCGAGCCGGCCACGAAGTGGCGGGTGCCGTCGACGGGGTCGACGACGAAGGCGTGCTCCGCCGTCGAGAGGCCGCACAGCAGGGTCGGGTCCGAGGACACGGCCTCCTCGCCGACGACGAGGGCCCCCGGGTGGGCGGCGCCCAGGGCAGCGGAGAGCGCCGCCTCGGCCTCGCGGTCGGCGACGGTCACCAGGTCCCCGGGGCGCCGCTTGCTCGACACGTCGTCCCGCTCGAGCGCACCGAAGTGCGGCGTGACGTGCTCGGCGACGACCTCGCGCACGAGCTCGAGCACTGCGTCGGTGTCCATCGGCCGATTCACCCGCACAGCCTGACAGGCGGCACCATGGACGCATGTCCGCCACTCCCGCGCCGGCAGCCGGTCTCACCCTCGGCACCCTCCACGTGCCGACCCCGGTGGTCCTCGCGCCGATGGCCGGCATCACGAACGCGGCGTACCGCCGGCTCTGCGCCGAGCAGGGCGCCGGCCTCTACGTCTGCGAGATGATCACCAGCCGCGGCCTGGTGGAGGGCGACCAGCACACCAAGGACATGCTGGTCTTCGACGAGCTGGAGACCACGCGCTCGGTCCAGCTCTACGGCACCGACCCCGTCTACGTCGGCAAGGCGACCGAGATCCTCTGCGCGGAGTACGGCGTCGCCCACATCGACCTGAACTTCGGCTGCCCCGTCCCCAAGGTCACGCGCAAGGGTGGCGGGGGCGCGCTTCCATGGAAGCGCGGCCTGCTGGCCGACATCCTCGAGCACGCCGTCCGCGCGGCGGCGCCCTACGGCGTGCCGGTCACGATGAAGACCCGCAAGGGCATCGACGAGGACCACCTGACCTACCTCGACGCCGGCCGGATCGCCCAGGAGAGCGGCTGCGCGGCGATCGCGCTGCACGGCCGCACGGTCGCGCAGGCGTACTCCGGTCGTGCTGACTGGGACGCCATCGGCGAGCTGGCCGCGTCGGTGGACATCCCGGTGCTGGGCAACGGAGACATCTGGGAGGCCGCCGACGCGCTGCGGATGGTGGAGGAGACCGGTGCTGCGGGCGTGGTCGTGGGCCGCGGGTGCCTGGGGCGGCCGTGGCTGTTCCGCGACCTGGCCGCCGCCTTCGCCGGCGAGGAGGTCGCGACGCTGCCGACCCTGGGCGAGGTGCGCGACATGATGCGCCGCCACGCGGAGCTGCTGTGCCAGCACATGGGGGAGGAGCGCGGCTGCAAGGAGTTCCGCAAGCACGTCTCGTGGTACCTCAAGGGCTTCGCCGCCGGCGGCACGATGCGACGCAGCCTGGGCCTGGTCAGCACGCTGGCCGACCTCGACGCGCTGCTCGCCGACCTCGACCCCGACGAGCCGTTCCCCGTCGCCGAGCTCGGCACCCCGCGCGGGCGCCAGGGTTCGCCGCGTGACCGGGTGGTGCTGCCGGAGGGATGGCTCGACGACGCCGACGGGAGCGGCTGCGCCGTCGAGGAGGACCTGCACTCGGGCGGGTGATGGACCGTGGCCCCGGCCATCGACCGTGACGCCCGTCACACGAGGTGAGCGGGAACACCCGTGAAGAGCAGGTCAAGATTCGGACACGATTGTCGGCCTGTGGTTCAGTGATGGACGCGTACTGGCCGGTATCCGACCGGATGCTCGGCAGTCCACGCACATCCCCCGACCCCGACAGCTAAGGATCAGCGCTGTGGCAGATCGTCGCCACAAGCGGGACACCGATGCCCGCCGGACGCCGCGAGCGACCCTCGTGGCCGGCCCTCTCGCCCTCGTCGCCACCGCCTCGGTGATCTCCCTGGGAGTCGTCCTGAGCGACGCCCCCGACTCGGAGACCGTCACCGCCCGGACCACCGCCGCCGACCTCCAGCAGGCCACCGGCGGCTCCGGCCTCGGTTCCCGCGACTCCGTCCTGAGCCGCTCCTCGGACCGCTCCGGCCTGACCACGGTCGAGGGCGCCACCATCGAGAAGGCCGAGACCAAGCTCGACCGCGTGCTCGCGAAGAAGGCCGTCGAGAAGGCCATCGCGAAGGCCGACACCAAGCTCTGGACCACGGCACCGCTGAACCTGTGGACCGAGCCCGGCGAGAAGGCGAAGAAGGTCGGCACGATCGCCGCCGAGCGCAAGGTGCTCGTCACCGGTCGCGAGCTCTACGGCCGCGACGAGGTCGTCGTCGACGGCAAGGCGCGCTGGGTCACCCAGGGCTACCTGCAGGAGGAGAAGCCCGAGACCGGGCCCGCCGCCGCGAGCGCCAACGCCAGCTGCACCAACGGCACCAGCGTCCCGGCCGGGGTCAGCCCCAACATCGCCGCGGTGCACCGTGCGGTCTGCGCCCAGTTCCCGAGCATCACCAGCTACGGCACGTTCCGCTCCGGCGGCGGCGACCACGGCCGCGGCCTCGCCGTGGACATCATGGTCTCCGGCGAGCTCGGCTGGCAGGTCGCGGAGTTCGTCCGCGCCAACGCCGGACAGCTCGGCGTCAGCTACGCGATCTACTCCCAGCGCATCTGGTCGGTCGAGCGCGGCGGCGAGGGCTGGCGCCCGATGTCGGACCGCGGGTCGGCCACGGCCAACCACTACGACCACGTGCACGTCTCGACGTTCTGACCAGGACGCCCGGGCGGGGCACCTCCGCTGACGGTGCCCCGCACTAGGCTCGGCGCCGATGGACGCCCTGGAGCTGTACGACGACCACGCCCGTGAACGGTTGGTCCCCGAGCCGCCGAAGCGGGTCGACGCGCCCGTGCGGACCCCTTTCGAGCGGGACCGTGCGCGCGTGGTGCACGCTGCGTCCTCACGTCGGCTCGCCGCCAAGACCCAGGTCGTCGGTCCGCAGAGCGACGACTTCGTGCGCAACCGGCTCACCCACAGCCTGGAGGTGGCCCAGGTAGCCCGGGACCTCTCCCGGGCGCTCGGGTCGCACCCCGACATCGCCGAGACCGCGGCGCTGGCCCACGACCTGGGCCACCCGCCCTTCGGGCACAACGGTGAGCGCGTGCTGGCGGACCTGGCCGTGGAGTGCGGGGGCTTCGAGGGCAACGCCCAGACGCTGCGGCTGCTGACCCGCCTGGAGTCGAAGACCTTCGACCAGCAGGGGCGCTCGGTGGGGCTCAACCTCACCCGCGCCACCCTGGACGCCTGCTCGAAGTACCCCTGGGGTGCCGAGGAGTTGCGCGACGGCAAGTTCGGCGTCTACGCCGACGACCGCCCGGTCTTCTCGTGGATGCGGGCCGGCGTGCCTGCGGCCGAGCCGCCCCGCCGCTGCCTGGAGGCCCAGGTGATGGATCTCGCCGACGACGTCGCCTACTCCGTCCACGACGTCGAGGACGGCGTGGTCGCCGGCCGCGTCGACCTGACCCGGCTCGACCGGGCCGCGGTCTGGGCGACCCTGCGCGAGTGGTACCCCTCCGACCTGGCCGGCGTCGCCGACGACGAGCTCGACGAGGTCCTCGCCGACCTGCGCGCGGTGGGCTCCTGGCCGCACGCGGCCTACGACGGCAGCCGGGCCTCGCTCGCCGCGCTGAAGAACCTCACCAGCGACCTGATCGGTCGTTTCTGCGGTGCGGTCCAGCACGCCACCCACGCCGCGGGCCCGGGACCGTTCGTCCGCTACGAGGCCGACCTGGTCGTGCCGCGGCGCACCGGGCTGGAGATGCTGGTGCTCAAGGGGGTCGCCGCCCACTACGTCATGCAGGCCGAGGACCGGTTGGCCGTCATGGCCCGCCAGCGCGAGCTGCTGGGCGAGCTCGTCGCACTGCTGGCCCACCGCGGCCCGGACTCCCTGGACCGTGCCTTCGCCGACGACTGGCACGGTGCCACCGACGATGCTGGCCGGCTGCGCGTCGTGGTCGACCAGGTCGCCTCGCTCACCGACGCCTCGGCCGTCTCGCGCTGGGAGGCGCTGCGGGCTCCCCGGGTAGCGTCGCGGGCGTGAGCGACCCCCTCGTCTGGCTGCCCTTCGACCCCTCCCACCTCGAGGCCGCGGTGGGGGAGCTGCCCCGCGGGCTGCGCCTGGAGGTGGTCGACCCCACTCAGCACGTCCCGGACTCGGTCGAGGACGTGCGCTTCTACGTCGCGCCGTACCAGATGGGACCGGCCGTGGGGGACGTCCTGCCGCGGATGTCCTCGCTCGAGGTGGTGCAGGTGCTCTCGGCCGGCGTCGACAACGTCCGCGACCGGGTGCCCGACGGCGTGCTGCTCTGCAACGGCCGCGGCATCCACGACACCTCGACCGCCGAGCTGACCCTCGCCCTCGTGCTGGCGTCGCTCCGGGACGTTCCCGGGATGGTGCGCGACCAGGACGCCCGGCGGTGGAACACCCGCTGGCGACCCGCGCTGGCCGACAAGCGCGTCCTCCTCGTCGGGTACGGCGCCATCGGCCGTGCCATCGAACAGCGGCTGCTCCCGTTCGAGACCGAGGTCGCGCGGGTGGCGCGCACGGCCCGCCAGGAGGACACCGGGCCGGTGCATGGGTTCGACGAGCTGCCCGACCTGCTGCCGCACGCCGACGTGGTCGTCCTCATCTGTCCGCTGACCGACGAGACCCGCGGCCTCGTCGACGCCGAGTTCCTGGGTCGGATGAAGGACGGTGCCCTGCTGGTCAACATGGCCCGCGGCGCCGTCGTGGAGACCGACGCGCTCCTCGCGGAGCTGCGCTCCGAGCGGCTCATCGCCGCCGTCGACGTGGTCGACACCGAGCCGCTGCCCGCCGAGAGCCCCTGGTGGGACGCCCCCGGCCTGCTGATCAGCCCGCACGTCGGCGGCGCGTCCTCGGCGATGTGGCCGCGCGCCCACCGTCTGGTCGCCGAGCAGCTGCACCGCTACGCCGTGGGGGAGCCTCTCCACAACCAGATGACGGGCGCCTACTGACCTCCTCGCGTCGCCCGTAGGATCGGCCGCGTGGTGGGCCGGATCCGAGACGACAGCATCGCCGAGGTGCGTGAGAAGGCCCGGATCGACGAGGTCGTCTCGCAGTACGTCACGCTGCGCAACGCCGGCGGCGGTTCCCTGAAGGGCCTGTGCCCCTTCCACGACGAGAAGTCCCCGTCCTTCCACGTCACGCCGAGCCGTGGGTTCTTCCACTGCCTCGCCGGTGAGACCCGCGTGCTCACCGACCAGGGGGTGCGGGAGATCAGGGACCTGGTCGGCGGGACGCACCGCATCCTCGACCGGCACGGCGACTGGCAGGAGGCGCCGTTCAAGTCCTACGGCGTGCAGCGCCTGATGCGGATCACGGTCACCCGGAACCGCCAGCGCAAGGACATCTTCGCGACCGACGGGCACCGCTGGTTCATCCGCTCCGGCGCCGGAGGACGCTCGCAGAAGGAGGTCCTCACCAGCGACCTGAAGGCGGGCGACCGACTCGTTCCGAAGTTCCCCAGATCACGAATCCGGCGCAGTCGCCCTTCCCCGTTCGGGATCGCGAGGGGCTTCACGTTCGGCGACGGGACCCGCACCTACCGCGGCTCTCGTGCCCTGGTGTGTCCGCCGACGGACCTCGCCATGCTCAAGTGGTTCCCGCACAGCCACACCAGCTCGGTCGGCGAGAACCTGCTGGTTCACGACCTCCCGGCGTACTTCAAGGATCTGCCGGCGCTCACCGAGTCGGTGTCGTACCTGTACGGCTGGCTGGCGGGTTACTTCGCGGCGGACGGGTGCGTGGCTTCCGACGGGACAGTGATCCTCAATTCCGCTCATCGCGAGAACCTCGAGTTCGTCCGCGACCTGTGCACCACCCTCGGCATCGCCACCTACGGCGTCACGTCCCAGTCGAGGAAGGGCCTGGGCGTCGAGGACAGCGACCTCTTCCGCATCCACCTGGTGAACGAGGACCTGGAGCCTGAGTTCTTCCTCCTCGACGAGCATCGGCGCCGCTTCGAGACACAGCACAAGCAGTTCAGCCGTCGGGGCTGGGTGGTCCAGGAGGTCGAGTGGAGCGACCGCGAGGAGGAGGTGTACTGCGCCGAGGTCCCGGACGGCGCCGCCTTCACGCTGGAGGACAACATCCTCACCGGCAACTGCTTCGGGTGCCAGGAGGGCGGTGACGTCATCACCTTCCTGATGAAGATCGACGCGCTGTCCTTCGGTGAGGCGGTCGAGCGCCTGGCCGACAAGGCCGGCGTCGCGCTGCAGCGCGTCGACGGCGACGAGCGCGACGACCGGCCCAAGGGGCCGCCGCGCAACCGGTTGGTGGAGGCCCACCGGCACGCCCAGGAGTTCTACGCCGACCAGCTCGGGTCTCCCGACGCCCTGGTCGCCCGGCAGTTCCTCGCCGAGCGCGGCTTTGACAAGGCCGCCGCCGAGATGTTCGGGATCGGCTTCGCCCCGCGCGGCGGCGAGGTGCTCTACCGGCACCTGCAGCAGAAGGGCTTCTCGGTCGAGGAGCTGACGGTGGCGGGGCTCGTGGCGGTGGGCCGGTCGCCGTACGACAAGTTCCGCGGGCGGCTGCTGTGGCCGATCCGCGAGCCGAGCGGCGAGACGATCGGTTTCGGCGCGCGACGGATCTTCGACGACGACCGCATCGAGGCGAAGTACCTCAACACCGCCGAGACACCGATCTACAAGAAGTCCCAGGTGCTCTACGGCATCGACCTGGCGCGCAAGGAGATCGGTCGCTCGAGCCAGGCGGTGATCGTCGAGGGCTACACCGACGTGATGGCCTGCCACCTCTCCGGCGTCGGCACCGCCGTGGCCACCTGCGGCACCGCGTTCGGCGACGACCACGCGCGGGTGCTGCGCCGCTTCCTCCACGACCACGAGGAGTTCCGCGGCGAGGTCATCTTCACCTTCGACGGCGACGCCGCCGGTCAGAAGGCCGCGCTGCGCGCCTTCGACGGCGACCAGAACTTCGTCTCACAGACCTACGTCGCGGTCGAGCCCTCGGGCATGGACCCGTGCGACCTGCGGATGTCCACCGACGACCTGCCCACCGGCGAGGCGGCCGTGCGCGAGCTCGTCGCGCGCCGGGTGCCGCTGTACCGGTTCGTCATCGGCAACATCATCGGCAAGTACGACCTGGACCGCGCCGACGGCCGCATCGACGCGATGCGCGAGGCTGCCAAGGTCGTGGCCTCGGTGCGCGACCAGTCCAAGGTGACCGCGTTCGCGCAGGAGATCTCCCGGATGATCGGGGCCGACATCGACCCCAACACGGTGCTGGCCGAGACGCGACGGGTGAAGCAGCGCCCCGCGTCCGCCGCACCAGCCGCGAAGGCACCGCCGCCCGCGCCACGCGCCGCGGGCCCGGACCTCCGGGACCCGCGCTTCCGCCTCGAGCGCGAGCTGCTCAAGCTCGTCGTGCAGCGCCCCATGACGATCGGCCGACGCAGCAGCGAGATCGGTCCCGACGACTTCACCCACCCCGTCTACCGCTCGATCTGGGAGGTCGTCGCGGCCCTGGGTGGACCGGGCGCCGGCAACGGGGACCCGGCCTGGGCGCAGAGGCTCCGTGACGGGGCCACCGACCCCGAGGTGACCTCGGCGATCTCGGCGCTGGCCGTGGAGCCGTTGCTGACGCCCAAGGAGCCGGACGCGGCGTACGTCAACCACCACATGGTCCGCCTGCTCGAGCTCACCGCGGCCCGCCGCATCGAGGCGGTGAAGTCGCGGCTCCAGCGCACCAACCCCGTCGAGGACCCCGACAGCTACAACCGGATGTTCGGTGAGCTGGCCGCCCTCGAGCAGCACCGGCGGGGGCTGCGCGACCAGTTGGTGGCGGGGGAGGCGGCGCACTGATGGCCGGCCGCAACCCCCTCGCCAGGCTCACCGCCGACCGTGACCGGCACGGCCTGTCCCTGCCGCGCGGCGAACGCGTCCTCGCCTGGGCGCGCGCCACCGACGGCAGCGTCGTGGCCGGCTCCCGCGACGCGCTCCACGCGCGCGACCCCGAGGGCGGCGCCCTGCGCATCGCCTGGGAGCAGGTCGAGGCCGCCGACTGGGACCAGGAGACGAGCGTGCTGCGGGTGAGCGAGGTCGGTGCCTGGGGGAGTGCACGGCCCGAGCACACCTGGACCTTCAAGGACACCGGTCGCCTGCTCGAGCTGGTCCGCGAGCGGGTGACCGCGAGCGTGCTGTTCCAACGACACGTGACCGTCAGCGGTCGTCGTGGACTGCGGGTGATCGCCCGGCGGGCGCCCTCCGGAGGGTCCGACGTGCAGTGGGTCTACGAGTACGACGAGGGCGTCGATCCGTCCGATCCCGAGGTCCGGTCCGTGGCCGCCGCGGCTCTCGCGCAGGCCCGCGAGCAGCTCGGCGAGCTCTGATCGACCGCGATTTCACCGGCGTCTGGGCGCCTTGCTAGTGTGTGCGCGCTGCACCGATCCCCTGTAGCTCAACTGGCAGAGCATTCGGCTGTTAACCGGAGGGTTGTTGGTTCGAGTCCAACCGGGGGAGCAGAGAGAGGGCCGCTGACCACCGGGTCAGCGGCCCTCTGCCGTTCCTGCGGCGCAGACCTGCCCGCCAGCCCCACCCGAGCCACCACGACGCGGTCGAAGTACGCTCACCGTCGCGTCGTGACCCGGCGCAGGGGGCGGTAGCTCAGTCGGTCAGAGCAGAGGACTCATAATCCTTGGGTCGTGGGTTCGAGCCCCACCCGCCCTACTCGACAGCTCCACGTCGACGGCTCTCACTCCGAGGGCTCGGGCAGGTCCTCGGGGACCTCGCAGTCGACCTTCGGGTTCACGCCCATGTAGTTCAGGGGACCCGCCACGATGGTCAGGACCGTGTCGCCTACGCTCTTGCAGCTCACCTCGCGGTCATCGCCGAAGTAGCCCCGCTGCAGCGCCGCCACGAAGCCGATCACCAGCCAGATCGCCAGCAGGATCCCGATGATGCTGCTTCCACCACGTCGCATGTTGACCTCCTCGCCGTCCGGTGGACGGCACTCGTCGTGTACTTCCGACGTCTACCCCACCTCCGCGGTCCCACCCTCACCCCCTCGTGTCCCTGCGGGGGTATGGCAGCGCAGAATGGTGCGCATGCTGGCCGTCCCCAAGTACGGGTTCGTCGTCCTCGCGGTCCCCAAGTCGGGCTCCACCGCGCTCGAGGCGGCCTTCACCAAGCACGCCCAGCTGGTCACCTCCGGCCCGCCGTCGCTGAAGCACGTCACCGCGCGCGAGTTCGACGAGCGGTTCGTGCCCTTGCTGGAGCAGCACGGCTACGCCCGCGCCGACTACGAGGTCACGGCCCTCGTCCGCGAGCCGGTGTCCTGGCTGGCGTCGTGGTGGCGCTACCGCTCCCGGCCCGGGATCGCGGGCAAGCGCACCTACGTCGGGGACCTCGGCTTCGACGAGTTCGTCGGCCGCGTCGTCACCGGCGAGATCCGGCTGCGGCCGCAGAGCGACTACGTCACCTCTCCCGACGGGCGGCTCGCGGTCGACCGGTTGTGGCGCTACGACGACCTCGACTCCGCCTTCGAGTGGATGCGCGCGAAGGTCGGCAAGAATAAGATCAAGCTCCCGCAACGCAACGTGTCGCCGCCGCGGGAGCACGAGGTCACGGCCGCCACCCGCGACCTCATCGAGGAGGCGTACGCCGCCGACCTCACGCTCTACCGCTCGTTGGGGTGATATTTTCTCGCCGCGAGGCCGACCGGCCCGCCCCGTCCCCCGCGCGCTGAGAGGCTCCCCGTGACCGACCTGGTCGATCCCGCCGCGGAGCCGAGGACACCTCGCACTGGCCGACGCCGGGCCACGACCAGACGCCAGGCACGTCAGGCCCGACGGGCTGCGCGGAGGGCGCCCGGCCCGTCGGCAACCAGCCCACCGCCGTTCAGCCCACCGGCGCCCAGCCCATCCCCGAGCCGACCGCCGACTCGACCGCCGGGCCACCGTGCCCGTCGCCGGTCCTGGCGCCGGGCCGCTGGCCTGCCCGGCACCCTCGCGGTCACCTTCCTGGGGGCCCTCGTGCCCGGTGGCGGCTTCCTGTGGTCGGGTCGGCGACTGCTAGGCGTCCTGGTGCTCCTGCCGACGCTCGCCCTCGCCGGCTTCTCGGCCTGGTACGCCGCCCGCGACCTCGACGCTGCGCTCGACCTCGTCCTGGACCCGACCCGGCTCAAGGTCGCGGCCGGGGTCATCGTCGGCGCGCTCTCGGTGTGGGCGCTGATCGTCTACCTCACCTACCGACAGGTCCGACCGGTCCAGCGTCGCGCCTGGACGACCCTGGTCGGCCACGCGTTCGTGCTGGTCCTGGTCGGCGTCGTCGGTGCGCCGTTCGCGGTGGCCGCGCGCTACGCGACCGTGCAGGCAGACCTCGTCGAGACGGTCTTCAGCGACAACGAGACGTCCACGACCCCGCGCGACGTGACACCCGCCGACCCGTGGGGCGGACGGGAGCGCGTGAACGTGCTGCTGCTGGGCGGCGACGGTGGCGAGGGCCGTGACGGCGTCCGCACCGACACCGTCATCCTGGTCAGCATCGACACCACCTCCGGCAAGACGGTCATGTTCAGCCTGCCGCGCAACATGATGAACGCGCAGTTCCCCGAGGACAGCCCGCTGCACGACCTCTACCCGTACGGCTTCTCGGGCTACGGCGACGACGGGTCGTACATGCTCAACGCGATCTACCGCAACGTCCCCGCCCTCCACCCCGGGGTGCTGGGGGAGAGCACCAACGAGGGCGCTGACGCGATCAAGCAGGCCGTGGGCGGGAGCCTGGGCATCGGCGTCGACTACTACGTGCTGGTCAACCTCAAGGGCTTCCAGGAGATCGTCGACGCGATCGGCGGGATCACGGTGAACGTCAACACCCGTGTCGCCATCAACGGCGACACCGACGCGGGCATCCCGCCCACCGGCTGGATCGAGCCGGGCCCGGACCAGACCCTCGACGGGTTCCACGCCCTGTGGTTCGCCCGTGGCCGCTACGGCAGCGACGACTACCAGCGGATGGACCGCCAGCGGTGCACGGTCGCGGCGATCATCGAGGCGGCGGACCCGGTGACGCTCGTGCGCCGCTACACCGCGCTCGCCGCGGCCGGCAAGGAGGTCGTCTACTCCGACATCCCGCAGAGCCTGCTGCCGGCCTTCGCCGGGCTGGCGCTGCGGATGAAGGACGCCAAGGTGCGCTCGGTGGTCTTCAAGACCAGCACGAGCTTCTTCTCCGGCGACCCCGACTTCGACTACCTGCGCGACACGGTGGCCAAGGCCATCGACCCGCCGGGCACCCGACGCAAGAGGGACGACCCCTCGCGGCCCAAGAACACCGCGAACTCCTGCGCCTACGACCCTGCCTGAGCCTGCTTCTCCGCCTGGTAGCCCGCCTGGTACGCCGCCAGCGCCTGCCGGCCGCGCTCGAGCGCCTCGGCCACCTCGTCGAGCAGCTCCGCGGCGCCGTCGGTGGTGCCCTCGTCGGAGATCGCCTCGAGCCGGCGCACGGCCTCTCCCGCATAGGTGACCCCGAGGTTCAGCGCACCGCCGGCCAGCCGGTGGGAGGACTGGCGCAGCGCCGCGGCGTCCCCGGCCTCGATGGCCTCGCGCATCTGCTCGAGCCCGGCGACGCTGTTGTGCATGAAGTTGCCGATCGCCCGGTCGAGGTAGGCGGTGCTGTCGGGGTCGAGCTCGAGCAGCATCTCCAGCCGCTCGGTGTCGAGCCCGGCGAGCACGTCCGCGGTCGAGTCCTCGTGCGTCACGGGTGCCTCCGGTTCCGGGGTGTCGTCCACTGCAGCAGTCCCTTCCGACCCTTCCACCCAGTGCGACAGCGTAGCCGCGAGAGCAGCCGGGTCGACGGGCTTCGTGAGGTAGTCGTCCATCCCCGACGCCAGGCAGCGCTCGCGCTCGCCCTCGATGGCGGCGGCGGTCATCGCGATGACGGGCACCCGGTGGTCGGTCTCGCGGTCGCGGATCTCGCGGGTGGCCGCGTACCCGTCGAGGACCGGCATCTGCACGTCCATGAGGATCGCGTCCCAGCCACCCTCGGCCCAGGCGTCCACCCCGGCGCGGCCGTCGTCGACGATGCGGTGCTCGTAGCCCAGGAACTCCAAGATGCCGCCCGCGACCATCTGGTTCACCGGGTTGTCCTCGACGACGAGGATGCGGCGACCGGCGGTCCCGGCGTCGGGGACCAGCTCCTCGTCCACCGGCAGGGCGTCGCCCCCGACGAGGTCGACGACGGCTGAGCGCAGCACGCCCGAGGGCGCGGGCTTGACGAGCAGGTCGTCGATGCCGGCATCGCGGACCTGCTCGTCGGTCAGCTGGGTCATCGAGGTGAGCATGAGCAGGCGCAGCGAGGCACCGGCCTCCTCCGCGCGGAGCCGGCGCGCCAGCCACATGCCGTCGTGACCGGGCATGGCCATGTCGAGCAGGACCGCCTCGAAGGGGTGGCCGCGCTCGGCGGCCGAGACCACGGCCGCGACCGCCTCGTCCGCGGAGTCGACCGCCACCGCGCGCACACCCCACCAGCCGAGCTGCTCGGCGAGGATCGTCCGGTTGTGCGGGTTGTCGTCGACGACGAGCATCCTCCGGCCGGAGAGGACCTGCCGGGCGTACGCATCGGCGGAGTCGTCGATCTCGCCGGCCGACGGGTCGAGCAGGACACTGAAGGTGAAGACCGCGCCGCCGTCGGGGTTGTCGCTGTAGCCGATGGTGCCGCCCATGGCCTGCACGATCTCCCGACAGATGGCCAGCCCGAGGCCGGTGCCCCCGTAGACGCGGGTGGTCGAGGTGTCGGCCTGGGTGAACGGCTCGAACAGGCCCGGGACCTTGTCCGCGGGGACGCCGATCCCGGTGTCGCTGACCGTCACGCGCAGGTAGGTGCGGTCGTCCGGACCGGGCTCGGCGGTGGCGCGCACGACGACCTCGCCCTGCTCGGTGAACTTGATGGCGTTGGAGACCAGGTTGGTCAGCACCTGCGAGAGACGCGTGGGGTCGCCCGCGAGCATCTGGGGCACCTCGGGAGCGCAGGAGACCACCAGCTCCAGCCCCCGCGAGCGCGCCGAGGCGCCGAGCACGCCGGCGACCTGCTCGACGACCTCGCGGACCTCGAAGTCCAGGATCTCCAGCTCCAGGCGCCCGGCCTCGATCTTGGAGAAGTCCAGGATGTCGTTGAGCACCCCGAGCAGCGCCCGGCTGGCCACCTGCACCCCGGTCGCGAGGCGCTGCTGGTCGGGGTCGAGGGTAGTGCGCATCAGCAGGTCGTTGAGGCCGATGACGCCGTTGAGCGGGGTGCGGATCTCGTGGCTCATCGTGGCCAGGAAGTCCGACTTCATCCGCGAGGCCTCCATGGCGGCGTCGCGCGCCTTCTCCAGCTCCGCGGCCGTGTGTTCCCGCCAGGCCACCAGGGCCATCTGGGCGGCGACGTGGTCGACCATCTGCTCGATCATGGCGTGCCGGAACAGGGGCGGAGCCGAGGTGATGGTGATGACCGCGAGCACCTCGCCACCCAGCTCCACGGGGAACCCGATCGTCAGGCGCGCGTCGTCCCAGGTCGACTCGCGGTCGGCGAGCACCTTCCGCGCCAGGCGCAGCTCCGCCGCGTCGCGCAGGGGATCGGGCGGGTCGCCGGGCACCACGATCGGCACGAGGTCCCGGTCCTCGACCCAGAAGCCGCGGGCCCGCTCCCAGTCGTCGTGGAGCAGCACCAGGTCCCGTGCGCGCAGCAGGAGCTCGTCGAGGCTCGAGGCCGCGTTGGCAGCGCTCGCGACCGCCTGCATCAAGGTGTTCTGGGCGACCTGGTCCTCCAGGGCGAAGCGCGTCTCCTGCACCTCGTTGACGTCCTGCAGGGTCCCGGACATCAGCAGTCGACCGTCGCGGTCCACGTGCACGACGCCGCGACCACGGGTCCACATCCACTGCTCCCGGGCCTGCACGCGCACGATGACGTCGAAGGTGCCCTGATCGGCGATGGCAGCCTCGACCCGTGACTCCACCGTGGCCCGGTCGTCGGGGTGGACCTGCCCGAGGAAGCGCTCGTAGCTCCACGGCTCCTGGGCACTGGACGAGCCGAACATCGCGTCGACCTCGACGGACCCGGTGATGGTGTCGGTGGTGAGGTCCCACTCCCAGCTGCCGACCCGGGCGATGCGCTGGGCCTCGGCGAGATTGCGGCGGCTGGTGCGCAGCGCCTCGACCATCTCGCGGCGGGAGGTGTAGTCGCTGAAGGAGAGGCACAGGCCGGGGCGGCCGTCCTCGATCTCCAGCAGGGACTCGCGCACCAGGCACCACATGGGCGTGCCGTCGGCGCGGATCATCTGCACCTCGACGTCGCCGGGCTGCAGGCCGTTCTCGCGCACCTGGCGCAGGTGCTCGGCCAGCTGGACCTTGCCCAGGTCGTCGAGGGTGTCGTACATCGACACGGCGTCCATGCGGTCCGGCTCCACGCCGTACATCGCCGCCATGGCCGGGTTGGTGTAGGCGGTGGCGCCGTGCAGGTCGATGACCCAGATGCCGTCGGGGGATCCCTCGACGACTCCGCGGTAGAGACCCGGCAGGTCCACGTCACTCCCTCCGACCCCGGTGCCGGCCCCGATGCCGCCCGGCGTCCCCAGCCTAGGGCGAGAGGGGGGTGGCGGTGCGTGAACGACTCAGATCTGCCGCCCCCCGGCGATGAGCAGGGCACCGTCCTCTTGCTGCTCCAGCGTCAGCTCGACGGTCTCGGTGCGGCGGGTGCCGTTGCGCAGCACGTAGCTGTACTCGTAGGTCACGGTGCCGGCCCGGGGGTCGGCGCCCACGGGGGTGAACGAGGACACCTCGCGCACCGAGCCCCAGAACCCGGTGTACCCCTCGAGGCCGGAGCTCTCCTCCTGGAAGGCGGGCGTGAGCAGGGCGAAGCCCGCCTCCGGGTCGTCGACCGCCGTCGTGACGTACGACGCCGCGAACTCCTCCAGCTCCTCCCTGGTCGGCGGGGCGGGTCCGGCGCTGGGCTCCGCGGAGGCGCTGGGACCGTCGCCGGAGGAGGCGGACTCCTCGGCCCCCGGGTCACGGACCTGCCCGACCAGGAACGCGGCCAGCACCACGAGCACGCCGAGTCCGAGGCCGAGGAGGACCGGCCCCGCACCTCGTCGCGGACGGGTCTCCGCCGAGCGCGGGGTCGGTGCCGGGACGACGGGCTGCGGCCCGGTGTTGACCGGCGGCACGGCAGCCAGCTCCTGGGTGTGCGACCCCGTCTCCGGGTCCGACGCGGCGGCTGCCGGATCGGTCACCAGGGTGATGCCGGCGCCGTCGGGGCCGTGGAGGAGGAAGTCGCGCACGCGCGCCATCGGCCAGCGTGCGTCGGGGTCGCGGTTCATGGTCGCGACCAGGACGGGGCCGAGCCACCCCGGCTCCGGCACGCGCGGCGGCTCCTCGTGCACGATGCGGTAGAGCGCGCCGAGGACGTTGTCGGTGACCTCGTAGGGCGGGTGTCCGGTCAGCGCGTGGAAGAGGGAGGCACCCAGCGACCACACGTCGGCGGTGTCCTGCGCACTGCCCCCGGAGGCGACCTCGGGGGCCAGGTAGGCGGGTGAGCCGGTCACCAGCCCGGTCTGCGTGAGGGACGGGTCGGCCTCGGCCCGGGCGATGCCGAAGTCGGACAGTTTGAGCTGTCCGTCCTCGGTGACCAGCATGTTGGAGGGCTTGACGTCGCGGTGGATGATCCCGGCCTCGTGGGCGGAGGCCAACGCGTCGGCGGCCTGCCCGAGCAGCGCCGCCGCGGCGTCGGGGAGCAACGGTCCGCGGGCGCGCAGCAGGCCGGAGAGGTTCGTCCCCTCGACGTACTCCATGACGAGGTACTGCTGGCGCTCCTCCTCGACCAGGTCGTAGACGGCCACGACGTGCGGGTGGCTCAGCCGTGCCGCCAGCCGTGCCTCGCGCTCCGCGCGGGCGTGGTCGGGGCTGTCGGCGCCGGGCGCGAGGCCCAGCCGCTTCACGGCCACCTCGCGTCCGAGCACCTCGTCGCGCCCGAGCCAGACCGCGCCCATGCCGCCACGGCCCAGCTCGCGGTCCAACGAGTACCTGCCTGCGATCACCTACCGGCACCTCCTGACCGGTCAGGATAGGGCTGCACCCGCTACCGGCTGCTCCCACGACGGGGTGGGCTCCTCGGCGTCCTCGCGCATCGATGAGGCAGGCTTGCCCCTGTCACAGCACTGGCGTCGCTCTCGGCGCGACCGCTCACGAAAGGCAGCACGGTGTCCCTCGACCCCACCCTCCTCGACGACCTCGAGTGGCGCGGACTCCTCGCGCACTCGACGGACCTCGACGCCCTGCGCGAGGCGCTGGCGTCCGGGAGCGTGCGGTTCTACGTGGGCTTCGACCCGACGGCACCGAGCCTGCACCTGGGCAACCTCGTCCAGATCCTGACCGCCAAGCGGCTCCAGGACGCGGGCCACACGCCGTACGCCCTGGTCGGCGGCGCCACCGGCATGATCGGCGACCCACGCGACTCCGGTGAGCGGACGCTCAACGACGCCGACACCGTGTCGGAGTGGGTCGACCGGGTACGCCGCCAGATCGAGCCCTTCTTGTCCTTCGAGGGCGAGAACGCCGCGATGATGGTCAACAACCTCGACTGGACCCAAGGCCTGTCGACCATCGACTTCCTGCGCGACATCGGCAAGCACTTCCCGGTCAACCGGATGCTCGCGCGCGAGACGGTGAAGCGCCGTCTCGAGGCGGGCGGGATCTCCTACACCGAGTTCTCCTACGTCCTGCTGCAGTCGATGGACTTCCTGAGCCTCTACCGCGAGCACGGCGTCACGCTGCAGTTCGGCGGCTCCGACCAGTGGGGCAACATCACCGGTGGGGCCGAGCTGATCCGACGGGCGGCCGGGGCCACGGTGCACGCCTTCGCCACGCCGCTGATCACCAAGTCCGACGGCACGAAGTACGGCAAGACCGAGGGCGGCGCCCTGTGGCTCGATCCGAGCATGCTCTCGCCGTACTCCTTCTACCAGTTCTGGCTCAACGTCGAGGACGAGAAGGTCGGCGAGCTGCTGCGGATCTTCACCTTCCTCTCCCGCGCCGAGATCGAGGAGATCGAGGCGACGCACGCCGAGAAGCCCTTCCTGCGCGCCGGCCAGAAGGCCCTGGCCGAGCACGTGACGACCCTGGTCCACGGAGCCGAGGAGACGGCCCGCATCCAGGCAGCCTCCGCCGCGCTGTTCGGGGGTGGGGACATGAGCACCCTCTCGGCCGACACCCTCGGGGCTGCCCTCGGTGAGGCCGGCGCCATCACCGTGGACCGCGCCCGGATGCCCAGCGTCACCGACCTGCTGGTCGAGGCGGGACTGGCCAAGAGCAAGGGCGAGGCCCGGCGCACGCTGGGCGAGGGCGGTGCCTACCTCAACAACGTCCGCGTCGAGGACCCCGAGCTGGTGCCCACCGAGGACCACCTGATCGGCGGGCGCTGGATGGTGCTGCGCAAGGGCAAGAAGAGCTTCAAGGGCGTCGAGGTCCGATGACCCCGTCGCGGCCGAGCTGGGCCGGCCCCCGCCGCGGCGGGTGGCAGGCCGAGCTGGCCGCGCGGGCGCGCGAGGTGCTCCCCGCCCCGATGTGGGCCTACCTCGAGGCCGGCGCCCGGGAGGGCGTCACCCGGGACGAGGCGACAGAGGCCTGGCGCGCGGTCAGGCTGTGGCCACGGGTGCTCGGTGGCCACGGGGAGCCGGACCTGACGACGCAGGTCCTGGGTGCTGCGCTGCGCACCCCGATCGGCGTCGCCCCGACCTCGATGCAGCGGGTCGTACACCCCGACGGGGAGCTGGCGATGGCGGCCGGAGCAGCGGCGGCGGGTGCGCTGCACGTCGTGTCCACCAACGCGGGACACCCCTTCGCCGCGATCGGCGACGCGGCCCGCGCCGTCGATCCCGACGCCGTGTGGTGGGTGCAGGCCTACCTGCCGCCCGAGCGGGAGGCGGCGGCCCCGGTCCTCCGTGCCGCCGCGGACGCCGGTGCGCGGGCTGTGGCGCTGACCGTCGACACCCCCTTCCCCGGCACCAAGTACGAGCCGGCCGACGACGCCTGGGTCGGCCACGACCTCTCCTGGCACCGGGCCAACTTCGTCGACCCGACCGCCGAGCGGCACCACCGCGGCCTGCGCGCGCACGACCTCGAGTGGATCACCGAGACCTGCGGGCTGCCCACCGTCGTCAAGGGCGTGCTCCGCGCCGACGACGCCCGGCGCTGCGCGGACGCCGGTGCGGCCGGGGTGTGGGTGTCCAACCACGGTGGTCGGCAGCTCGACCGCACGGTCAGCACGGCCGCGGCCCTCCCCAGGGTGGTCGACGCGGTCGGCCACGACGTGGAGGTGTACGTCGACGGGGGAGTCCGATCGGGCCTGGACGCCCTCACGGCGCTGGCCCTCGGCGCGCGGGCCGTGCTGGTCGGACGACCCCCCGTGCACGCGCTCGCGGTCGACGGAGCAGCCGGCGTCCGCGCCCTGCTCGACCTGCTCGGACTGGAGCTCCTCGAAGCGCTGGAGCTGGCCGGCTGCAGGCGGCCGGAGGACGCCCGCACGGTGGGAGCACCCCCCGATTTGTGAACGTCCGAGGCGTCGTCTAATGTTTTCTCTGTCGCCAGGGAGCGGCGGGGAGCAAGGCCGGTCTGGCCGGGCTCCCGGCCCCGAGGCGGCCACTCCTCCAGCTCCACCGAGCAGGACAAGCGGTGTGTGCGCCACGATGCGGCCACCGTCACCTACTCGGGAGAGGTCTCGGAGAAAGCGGCTCGAAAAGCGCGGATTTGCTCCGCGAAAACAGCGCCGCTAACGTATGACAAGTCAGCGCGGGAATGCGAGCCGGAAGGCGAGCAGCCCGGTGCGTCTGATTCTTGAGAACTCAACAGTGTGTCATAGTCGACGAATTAGTTTGTTATGCCCCGTCTTCTATGCATGCCTTTGTGGTGTGTGTGGTTGATGGATTTCTTTTGACAATGATTCTGACAAATTCCTGGCTCGGTTGTTTCGGGTTGGGTGTCAGTGTTTCCTGTCAGGCATCTCTTTTTCTGCCGCATGCGTGAGTGTGTGGTGGTGTTGTTTTTCAACGGAGAGTTTGATCCTGGCTCAGGACGAACGCTGGCGGCGTGCTTAACACATGCAAGTCGAGCGGAAAGGCCACT